>Ga0105248_10000034_pt1 | contig 192324 bp, 162 predicted proteins | sample KBSS34metaG_FD_81524 | JGI IMG/M metagenome (GOLD analysis project Ga0105248, IMG submission 81524) | Switchgrass rhizosphere microbial communities from Kellogg Biological Station, Michigan, USA - KBS S3-4 metaG | ecosystem: Host-associated > Plants > Roots > Rhizosphere > Soil | place... | reverse complement strand
GGCCGCCGCATCGCTGGCCGCCGCCGTCGCCGGTGCCACCCGCACCCCCACGGCTGCCGCCCGCGCCACCGCTCGCCGCGCCACCGCTCGCCGCGCCACTGCTCGCCGCGCCACCGCTGGCCGGGCCTGCGCCCGTCGTGCCCAGGCCACCGCGGCCAGCCCGGCCATTGGCCCCGCCGCCACCGGTCCCGCGGCCGACGGCGCCGTTGGTAGCGGCGCGACGCCCGCGACGACCGTCGACGACCGCACCGTCCTGCGCCCCGCCCGCAGCCGCACCGGCGACGGGCCCGCGCCCGGTCGCCTGGACGGGCACGTCGGTCCGGCTGCTCGACCAGACCCGGCTGCCCGACCAGCTCGCCGACGTCGACGTCCACCGGGTCGACGACCTGGTCGACGCCGTCCGCCGGCTCGCAGTCCGCGGCGCGCCGGCGCTCGGGATCGCCGGCGCCTACGGGGTCGCGCTGGCGATCGTGCAGGCGGCCCGGGAGGGCTGGGACGGTTCCGCCTTCACCGCCGCCGTCGGCCGGCTGCGCGCCGCCCGGCCGACGGCGCTCGCGCTCACCCTCGGCGTCGACGCCGCGTACGCCGTCGTCGACGACGGGCTGGACGCCGTCGTCGCGGTCGGGCATGCGCTCGCCGACGCCGACGAACAGGCGAACCGCGCGATCGGCCGGCACGGCGCCGACTGGATCGTCGCCCGCCTCGGCGACCGCCCGCTCCGGATGCTCACCCACTGCAACACCGGCGCGCTGGCCACCGCCGCCTGGGGCACGGCGCTCGGCATCATCAGGGAGCTGCACGCCCGCGGCCGGGTCGAGCTGGTCTACGTCGACGAGACCCGCCCGCTGCTGCAGGGCAGCCGCCTGACCGCCTGGGAGCTGGCCCAGGCCGGCATCGACTACCGGATCCAGGTGGACGGCGCAGCCGCCGGCACGATCGTCGGCGGCCTCGTCGACGTCGCCGTCGTCGGCGCCGAGCGCATCGCGGCCAACGGCGACGTGGCGAACAAGGTGGGCACGCTCGGCGTCGCGCTGGCCTGCGCGCACGCGGGCGTCCCGTTCGTCGTCGCCGCGCCGGCGTCGACCGTCGACGACAGCCTCGTCAGCGGAGCCCTGATCCCGATCGAGCGCCGCGACGACGCGGAGGTGACTGCCTGGGCCGGCCGGCGGGTCGCGCCGCCCGGGGCCCGCGCCCACAACCCGGCCTTCGACGTCACCCCCGCCGGCCTGGTCAGCGCGCTGGTCACCGAGCACGGCATCGTCCTGCGCTCCTGACGGCCGCGGCGCGACGGACGGCCGCGGGGCAGGACCGGCGGCTGCGGCGGGACCGACAGCTGCGGGCAGGACCGACTGGCGATGGACCGGCTGGCGATGGACCGGCCGGCGATGGACCGGCTGGCGTGATCGTCCGACACTGGTGGTCATGAGCCACACCAAGCGGGCGGCCGGCCCGCGGCCCGCGGCCGGCACCGGCCCCGCGGGGGCCACCAGCGACGCCGGCACCACCAGCGACGCCGGCATCACCAGCGACGCCGGCACCACCAGCCGCGCCGGGACCACCGGCGAGGACGGCACCACCAGCGCCACCAGTGGCGGCGGCAGCAGCGACAGCGTGCGCTCGGCGCCGACCGGCGACCCGCGGCCCGCCCCGGGTCGGGGACGCACGATCGAGGACGTCGCGGCCCTCGCCGGGGTGTCGCGGGCGACGGTCTCGCGGGTCCTCAACGGCAGTTCTCAGGTCCTCCCCCCGACCCGGGCCCGGGTGCTCGCCGCCGCGGCCGAGCTGGGCTTCGTCCCGAGCCTCGCCGCCCGCGCCCTCGCCGGCGGCCGCGGCGACCGGGTCGCGATCGCGGCGATCTGCCACCCCGGTTGCCCCGACGAGGACCGCTTCTTCAGCACCGTCGCCTACGCCGCCGCCGAGGAGGCCGGCGCGGCCGGTCTGGGCGTGTTCGTGCGCCGCCTCACGCACGCGGCCGCGCTGCGAGAGCTGGCCGCCGACCGGGCACTCGCGGGCCTCATCGTCATCAACCCGAGCCGCGACGCCCTGGCCGCGCTGCCGAGCTCGTTGCTGCGTCGGACGGTCACCCTCGGGGCCTGCTCCCCCGACGTCGCGGCCGTCGACGTCGACAACCAGCGGGCGTCCCAGGTCGCGCTCGGCTACCTGACGGCGCTGGGCCGGCGGCGCGTCACGCTGGTCGCGGGCCCGGGCGACCTGCCGTGCGTCCGGGAACGGACCGCCGTCTATCTCGCCCATCAGGCCGACGCGGGCCTGCCCGGCCGGTTGGTGCGCGCCCCGCTGGGCGTGCCGGCCGCCGCCGCGGCGCTCGACGCCTCGTTCACCTCCGGCGGCCCACCCGAGGCGATCTTCGCCGCGGGCGACGGCCTCGCCGCGGCCGCCGTCGAGGTGTGCCGCGAGCGGGGGCTACGCGTCGGCGCGGAGGTGGCGGTCGTCGGCTTCGACGACGACCCGGTGCCGCTGAGCGGACGCGGGGCCGCCTACGCCGCGGTCCGCAGCCCGGTGCCCGGCATCGCCGCCAGCGCCCTGCGCATGGTCGTCTCCGGGGACACCGGAGCCGAGCAGCGCGTACTGCCGCCGATCGAGGTGGGTGTCACCGCCACCCACCCCTAGCCGACCAATCCCGATCCCCGGCGGCAGCCGCGCTGGGCCGCGCGGTCGGCCCCGGCCACGCCGCTCGGCCCCGGCCGCGCGACTCGGCGAGGCAGCGGATGTGGGCAGCACCTGTGGGGCCGCCGCGGGCCTTCTCGGCCCCACAAGTCATGCCTCGACGGCGGCCTCGCCCGACCTGCCGCGGGCCCTCGGTCGGACGCGTCCCGGCAGGTCATATTGGGGTGCGCCGGGCTCGCCCGACGCCAATATGACCTGCCTCGGCGTGACCTGCTTCCAGAAGGCCAGGGGTGGCCAGCAAGCCAGGGGTGGGCCACCGGGGTGGGCCAGCGGACCACGCCGCCGGGATGGCCCAGCGGAGCTAGGCCAGCGGGAGGTAGGCGCTGGCGACGGCGTCGCGGTTCGCCTCGGCCTCGGCCGCCGTGCCAGACCATGCCAGCCGGCCGTGGCGCAGGACGTGCACGCGGTCGGCGATTGTCAGCGCGCTGCGGACGTGCTGCTCGACGAGCAGCACGGCGAGGCCGTCGTCGGCGGCGGCGCGTACCGCCGTGAGCAGCCGGGTGACGACCTGGGGCGCGAGCCCGAGCGACAGCTCGTCGGCGAGCAGGACGGTCGGGCGCCGCGCCAGCGCGCGGGCGAGGGTCACCATCTGCTGCTGGCCGCCGGAGAGCAGGCCGGCCCTGCGGTCGAGGTGCTCCGTCAGCTCGGGGAACGTCGCGAGCGCCAGCGCCGGGTCGCAGCGTCCGACGCGCAGGTTCTCCCGCACGGTCAGGCTCATGATGACCGAGCGATCCTCGGGGACGAGGCTCAGGCCACCGCGCGCCCGCCGGTGCAGCGACGCCGTCGACGGGCTGCCCGCGACGTGGACCTCGCCGGCGTGCGGTGTGAGGGCGCCCGCGAGGGTGAGCAGCGTCGTCGTCTTGCCCGCGCCGTTCGGCCCGAGCAGCACGACGACCTCGCCCGCGCGGACCTCGATGTCGAGCGCGCGGACGACGGGCGCGCCGCCGTAGCCGGCGGACAGGCCGCGCGCCGCGAGCACCGCGGGCGCGCGGGTCACGGCCGCGGGCGAGGTTGGCCTCGGCCCGCGGCGGCCCGCCAGCTGGCGGGCCAGGGCCGTGCGCGCGCTCACCGGGACGCTCCGGGCGCCACCGGTTCGCCGGCCGCCGATTCCGGGTCGTCGACCCGGTCGGCCGGCGGCCGCTGGGTGGGGGCACGTCCGACCCGCCGGACGGCTACCTTCTCCCCGAGGTACGCCAGCTGCACGGCCGGATCGTCGCGCACCTGCGCGGGCGTGCCCTCGGCGATGGTCCGACCGGCGTCGAGGACGACGACCCGGTCGCAGACCGACATCACGACGTCCATGTCGTGCTCGTTCAGCAGGATGCCGAGGCCCCACTCGTCGGCGAGCCGGCGCAGCAGGGCCGCGACCTCGGCGCTCTCGTGCTCGTCCAGCCCAGCGCACGGCTCGTCGAGCAGCAGCACCGACGGCCGGGCGGCGACGGCCCGCGCGATCGCGAGCAGCCGACGCCGGCCGTAGGGCAGCTCGGTGACGGTGCGGGTCAGGTCGTCGGCGAGTCCGAACGCCTCGATGGCGGCGCGCGCGGCCGGGGGCAGCACGCTGGTGCGCGGCCAGCACAGGTTCGTCACGTAGGCACGCAGGTCGCGCGGGTCGCTGGCGGCCTCGATGTTCTCCAGTACGGTCAGGTCCTCGAAGAGCTCGAGGTTCTGGAATGAGCGCTGGACGCCGCGGCGCGCGCGGCGGTGCGCAGGCAGCCGGTCGAGCCGGTGCTCGCCGAGCGTCAGCTGCCGGGACCGGGCGGGCGTGTAGCCGGTGACCGCGTCGATCACCGTGGTCTTGCCGGCGCCGTTCGGGCCGATGAGGCCGACGATCTGGCCGGGCGTGACCCGCAGGCTGACGTCGTCGACGGCGGTGACGGCGCCGAACCGGACCGTCAGCCCCCAGACGGATAGCGTCGCCGGGCGGATCACCCCGGCGCCGCCGGCGAGCGCGGCGAGCCTCGCGGCGCGCGCGCCGACGGTGGCGCCGCCGGCGGTGGTCGCGGCCATCCGCGCGGCGGTGACGCTCGTCGCCGCGGCCGGCGGCTCGGGCGCCGGCGTCTCGGGCGATCGCATCTCGGGTGCCGCGGCGGGCGTGTCCCCGTGGCCGGGGCGGGCGACGCCCCCGGGGCCGGCGAGGAGCTTGGCGGCGCGGCGCCGCTCGCGGGCCGCGCGCGCGTCCCGCCTGGACGGCGGCGTGCAGCGCGCGGCGACCGCGCTGGCGAACGCCGCGTTGCCCGGCGCCATCCCACCACCCGACGTTGCGAGGATCGCGACGAGGACGACGCCACCGATCAGGGGCACGTAGCGGTCGAGCTCGGTCAGCCAGTCGAGCATCCAGCCGCTGACGCCGAGCCCGACGGCGGCGAGCGCCGCGGCGCCCACCCATGGCCAGAGCCGGCGGACGGCCGGTCGCCGGGCAGCCGGGTCGGCGTCGTCGACGCCCGTCCCGCCGGCCGCTCCGCCGGCCGTCGACCCTGCACCGCCGTCCGGGCCGCCGCCGGCGGGTCCGGACCGCGCGCCGCTCGACCGGCGCGCGCCGGCACCGAAGCCGAAGCCGACGACCGCGCCGAGCAGCGCGATCATCGTGCGGGCGAAGACCGCGACGTCGGTCAGCAGCCGCCCGAGCCAGGCACCGATCCGGGTGCCGAGCGTGCCGGCGGCCCAGGCGGCGCCGGCGAACGCGCCGCTGACCCAGCCGACGCCGCCGAGCACCGCGAACGCGATGAGCAGGATCGAGCTGAACGGCGAGAAGGTGATACCGCCGTAGTCGATGTTGCCACGCGCGCCGTAGAGGTAGAAGGCGTAAAGCACGCCACCGAACCCGGCGATCGCGGCCGACAGTGCGAAGGCGTAGAGCTTCGCGCCGACGACGCTGATGCCGAGGGCGGCCGCGGCCCGCTCGTTGGTCCGCACCGCGATCAGCCGCCGGCCCGCCCGGCCACGGCGCAGGTTCGCGACCGCGACCGCGACGACGGCGAACGAGACGACGGCCAGCGTCGCGAAGGCGCGCGGCGCGGTGACCGTGTCGAGCCGGACGCCGAACAGCCGGGCGTGCTCGACGACGGTGCCCTCCGTCTGGCCGAACTCGCCGAGCGCGGCGGCGGGCGAGCCGGGCGCCGGCGGGGTGTGGTAGCCGCGTTGGAACAGGATCGCGTCGGCGGCGGCGCCGAGGCCGAGGGTGACGACGGCGAGCTGCAGGCCGCGGGTGCGCAGTGCCGGCAGCGCGAACAGCACGCCGAGCGCCGACGTGCCGAGGATGCCGAGCGCGAGCGCGGCCTCCAGCGGCCAGCCGCGGACCGCGACGAGCCGGCCGGCGATCAGCGCGGCGACGCCGGCGAAGGCGAGCTGGGCGAGCGAGAGCTGGCCGGTGAAGCCGACCAGGACCACGACCGAGAGGATGAGGATCGCCCACTGGGCGTTGGCGTTGACCGCGTTCACCCAGTCGACCGGCAGGGCGTACCAGATCACGCAGATCGCGGCGGTGACCGTGATGATCAGCGCGGGCCAGTGGATCCGGCCGCTGCCGAGGGAGGGGAGCCGTTCGCTCACGTGGCCGCGGTCGGGGATGTGCCGGCCCTTGATCGCCAGGTAGAACACGATGACGACCAGCGGGATCGCCCGGTCGACGCCCCGCCAGGCCGGATGCCGGGTGATGAGCTGGACCTGCGTCTCCACCTCGACGATCGCGAGCACGACGGAGGCGACGAACACGGCCGGCAGCGAGCGGAAGCCCGCCAGCAGCCCGATCGCCAGCACCGGAACGATCAGCAGCATCAGGTTCGGTGCCGACAGCGGCATCTGCAGCGGCGCGAGCAGCACGCCGGCGAGCCCGGCCAGCGCCGCGCCGAGCGTCCAGGCCCCGGCGGCGACCAGGTCCGGCGACCAGCCGAACGTCGCGGCGGCCCGCGGGTTCTCGGTGACGGCGGTGGCCGCGAGCCCGATCGTGGTGTGCCGGAACAGCGCCCACAGCGCCGTGAGCACGGCCGCCACGACGGCGAGCCGGACGAAGACGTCCCAGCCGACCGGCATGCCGGCGAGCGTCACCTTCCCGGTCGGCAGGACGGTCGGCGCGCTGCGCACCGGTGTGCCGTACATGAGCGTCAACGCCGACTGCAGGATGATCAGTAGACCCAGCGTCGCCATGACCCGGGTCAGCGCGGAGCCGTCCCGCATGGGTCGCATGACGAGCACGTTGAAGAGCAGGCCGATGAGCGCCGTCGACGCCACGGCGAGGAAGGCCGCGAATCCGGTGGACAGGCCCCACACCTCGGCGGCGCCGTGGAACGTGTAGGCCGCCCAGGCCAGCAGCGCCCCGTGCGCGAGGTTGAGCACGCCAGCGCCGCGCTGGACCACCACGATCCCGGCCGTCATCAACGCGTAGAGGCCGCCTGTTCCCAGGCCGAGCAGGGCGTATCCGAACGCGTCGTTCACCGTGGCCCACCTTCGTTACCAGAAACGCGGTACCGGCACACCGGGACCCGACGGCGCGTCGTGGCCAGCAAACCAGCGCCTCCAACGCATTTCTGCAGTGAGAAGCCCACAGGTCCCACAAAGCCTCGTGTGTAGTCGTCTGCCCGACGCCTGGCCGTGCGAGACCGACATGCTCGCACAACGGTTGGTTCGACCCGCAGCCGCCTCTGCTCACGCGACAACGGAACGCGCCCCCCCATCTCCGGACGGACACGGAACATCTCCGCAGCGCGACCCGACGAACATGATCGCACAATCGCCCGCGGGGATCATGGGACAGGAACCGCCGCCACGGCCGGGCGTCGGCGGCCGTCGCGCCGGGCAGCGGAACCCCGACCGGCGCCGATCGTTGAACGGTCCAAGGGGGTACGCATGCTCGAACTGGTGGCCGGAGCCAATGCGCCGCTGCCCGCGGGAGCGGTCCGTGTCCGGCTGGGCGGTCCGTTCGACCTGTCCGCCCTGGTGATCGGCGACGGCGGGAAGGTCGGCGGGGACGAGGACTTCGTCTTCTACAACCAGCCGGCGTCGGCCGGCCTGCGACTCACGCCCGGCGCTGCGGGTGGCGCCGACGAGCTGACCGTCGACCCGCGCCGGCTGCGCCACGGCGCCGCCCGGGTGGTGCTGGTGGCGAGCCCGTCCGACCGGGTGACCCCGTTCGGCCGGCTACCCGCCCCGGCGACGACGGTGCACGAGCTCGCCGGCGGAACCCTGCTGCGGCTCAAGCCGCCGCGACTCGGGCCGGAGACGGCGCTGCTGGTCGCCGAGCTCTACCGGCGAGCGCCGGGCGGCGCCGGTGTCGGCAGCGCGAACGGCCGCGGTCCCGCGGACGGCGGCGGCTGGCGGATCCGGTCGATCGGGCAGGGCTACGCGGACGGCCTCGCCGGGCTCGCCCGCGACTTCGGCGTCGACGTCGAGCCGGAGCCCGTCCCGCCTGCTGCCCCGCCGCCCCCGGCCCGGCCACGACTCGCGCCACCGAGGAGCCCGGCACCAGCGTCACCCCGGCCGGCGCCGCCGCCCCGGCCGGCCCCGCGACCGCAGCCGGCCCCGCCGCCCCGGCCGGCCCCGCCGCCACGGCCGGCAGCGCCAGCTCAGCCGGCCCCGGTGCCGTCGTCGCCGGCCCCGATGCCGTGGCCGACGCCCGCGCCCGTTCCGACGCCCGCGCCCGTTCCGATGCCGGCCCCGCCGAGCCCGCAACCCGAACCGGGCCCGCCCTGGGCGCCGCTGTCACCCCACGAGTCCGACCGGCTCGCCGAGGTGATCATGCTGACGAACCAGCAGCGCGCCGCGCACGGCCTGCGGCCGCTCGCCCCGGAGTTCCGGCTCGGCCTCGCTGCGGCCGCGCACAGCGCCGACATGGCCCGCCGCCGGTTCTTCGACCACAGCAGCCCGGAGGGCCAGCAGGTCTCCGACCGGGTCGAGGCGGCGGGATACCGCTACGCGACCGTCGCCGAGAACATCGCCGCCGGCCAGCGGACCCCGATGGAGGTGGTCACCGGCTGGATGAACAGCCCGGGCCACCGCCGCAACATCCTGCTGCCCGAGATCACCGAGATCGGCGTCGGCTACGCGGTCAGCGACGACGTCTACGGCTGCTACTGGACCCAGGTCTTCGGCGCACCGCGAACCTGGTGACCCGGGGCTACGCCCCGGTCTGGGTCAGGATCTTGAGCGCGTCATAGGTCTCGGTGCCGAGGGGGACGAAGGACTTCGTCGCCGAGTCCCAGCGGACGCCGCGCATGGTGCTGTTGAACAGCCGCTGCGCGCCGGGGATCGGCGAGGGCTTGGAGAAGTCCAGCTTCGGCAGCAGCCCGAGGTCGAGGTCCGAGGTCTTGTTCAGCTGGTCCAGCAGCGCCGACGACGTCAGCTCGCCGCCCGGGATCGCGTTCGCGACCTTCTCGACGACCTGCACCGACAGCCACGAACCGACGGTGTTCGTCGAGCTGATCCGCTTGTCCTTCGCCGCCTCGGCGTCGCCGGTCGCGGCCTGCGCGTCCAGCTCCTTGACGGCCCGGGCCAGCTCGGGGAACTGGCCGGCCTGGCTCAGCTCGGGGAAGGCGCTCGCGAACACGATCGAGTCCGCCGCGGCGCCCTGGTCCACGAGCCAGTCACGGGACAGCACACCGAGTGCGTGGCAGTACTTGCCGCCGCCGGCGCCGCCCCCCTTGATCACCGCGTAGGCGCCCTGGTCGACGACGACGAGTACCGTGCCGTCGACGCCGGCGCGGCTCAGCTGGGTGGCGGTCGGGGTGAAGTCGCTGGTGTCGATCGGCACCCGGGGCTCCAGCGCGAGCGGCGTGCCACCCTCCTTCGCACCGAGTTCGGCCATCTTCATCAGCCGATCGGCCTGGGGCAGGCTGTAGCCGACGGCGCCGAGGGTCGTCGCGCCCGCCTTCTTCAGCAGCGCCGGGCACACCGCCGGGTAGTCGGTCAGCGGGCTGAGCATGAAGCTGACGGGTGACGTCAGCTCGCTCTGGTCGATCGAGATGCCGCCGGAACCAATCGACGGGATCTTCGCGGCCTCCAGGATCGGCATGATGCCGCCGGTGGCGCTGACCTCGTTGACAACGGCGAGCACATGGTCGTCGACCGCTTGCTGAGCGCAGGATTTCGCGGTGGTCGGGTCGTTCTTCTCGTTGCAGTAGACGAGCTCGACCTTGTGTCCCTTGATCCCGCCGCGGGCGTTGAGCCCGAGCACGGCGGCCTTCGTCGCCGCGAGGATGTCGGGGTAGTTGGAGCCGGCCGTCTCGGTGGGCAGGATCGCCATGAGCTTCACCGACGCGCCGTCGGCGACCGGGGTCGTCCCACCGGTGCCGCCCTCACCGCCGGACTCGCTGCACGCCGCCAGTGCCAGCGCCGAACCGAGCGCCGCGGCAGCCAGGCGCAGCATGTGCCGTCGTCCCACCAAGGGACCCTCCTCATGTCCTCGTCGACGGGCCGGGGCCTCGTCGACCATGCGCCCTCGGCCTCGGGCCGGCCGCGGAGCCGCCGGTGTGGCCATACGCCGCCCGCACCCGTCGATCTCGCGGATGCCGTGGACGCGGCGTCTCAGGGCACCGACACGGTAACCGGCACCCGTTCGCCCGCTTCGGACGGGTGGGGGGTGAATGTCCGACGGCCCGGGCATCGACCGGGATCAGATCAGGTGCGACCAGGCGTAGGCGAAACCCATGATCTGGTCGGTCAGGGTGTCGAACCGCGCGGCTACCTGCGGGCTCGCGATCGCGCCGTACTGGTCGATCGCGGCACACTCCTGCCGGCCGAGGCTGACCCCGAGTGGTGTGGGCCAGCCGCCGAGCGCGTGCACCGTCGCCCGCAGCGCGCTCAGCGCGCCGCCGGCGCCCGGGCCCTCGTCGCACGCCAGCAGCCCGACGGGCCGGGCGTCCAGCCCCGGACGAGGCGTGTCGCCCAGGTCCCACAGGTAGTCCAGGGCGTTCTTGAGCGCGCCGGACGTGCCGCCGTGGTAGTCCGGGGCGGCGATGACGAGGCCGTCGGCGCGGCGGACCTCACCGACGAGACGCCGGACGCCCTGCGTACGGTCCTTGCCGTCGGGATGGTACGGCGGGAGGTCGAGCTCGGCGACGCTGAACATCACCGTCTCGGCGCCGGCCTGGGCAAGCATCCTGGTCGAGGCGCCCAGCGCCCGCATGGCGGGCGAGTCGATCCGCGCCGATCCGCCGATGCCGACGATCAGCGGTCGGCGCCGGCCCGAGTTCCCGGGGCCGACCCCGGCGTTGCGGCGGTCGAGCTCTGGCGGCAGGCGGTCGGCCGGCGTGCGCTTGCCTCGGCGGCCCGCCAAGGGGGAACCGTCGGGCACCACCGCGGGGCCCGTCCCGAAGCCGTCCACCAGCCCGCTCCTTCCCGACCAGCCGTGATGCAGTGAGCCTATGGCCGCTGGGCCGGCGGGCCATGCGGGGGTAGTACGCATGTTTGTCCCATGACGATCCGGTGGCCGGGTTGGCGCTTCGCTGATCCGCCATCCGGCCTGGATGCCGGGGATGTAACAGCGATGAGCCCAATCTGCGGACAGCCGTAATAGCCGCGGCCTAGCGTCGTCGCATGGACGATCCTGTCGACCCGGCGCTGCGCCGTCGCGCCGTCGACGCCGCTCGCGGCGTCCTGCCGTTCGACCTGCTCATCACCGGCGGGAGCGTCGTCGACGTCGGCACCTGCGAGGTCCGGCCGGCGGACGTCGGGCTCGTCGGCCCGCTGATCGCCTCCGTACACCCACCCGGCAGCCGGCGAGACGCGCTCGACGCGTTCGACGCGACCGGGCGGTACGTCGCCCCGGGCCTCATCGACATGCACGTCCACTTCGAGAGCTCGATGCTCACCCCCGGCGCCTACGCGTCCGCGGTCTGCCCGCGCGGCACGACCACGATCTTCGGCGACCCGCACGAGCTCGCGAACGTGTCCGGCGTCGCCGGGGTGCGCTACGCCGTGGAGGCGAGCCGCGGCCTGCCCGTGCGCTTCATCATCCAGGCGCCGTCCTGCGTGCCGCCGATGCCCGGCCTCGAGCTGTCCGGCGCCGACCTGCACGGCCGCGACATTGCCGAGATGCTCGCCTGGCCCGAGGTGGGCGGGCTCGCCGAGGTCATGGACATGCTCGGCGTGCTGACCAGCGACGGGCGGATGGTCGACGTCGTCGCCGCCGGCCTCGCCAGCGGGAAGCTGGTCAGCGGGCATGCCGCCGGCCTCTCCGGTGCCGAGCTGCAGGCCTACCTCGCGGCTGGCATCTCCTCGGACCACGAGATCGTGACCCGCGACGACGCGATGGCGAAGCTGCGCGCCGGCCTCACCGTCGAGCTGCGCGGCGCGTTCGAGGACCTGCTGCCGGGGCTGGTCACCGAGCTGAACGCGCTGCCGGAACTACCCACGCACCTGTGCGCCGCGACCGACGACCTGTTCGCGCTGACACTGCTCACCGACGGCGGCATCGACCACCTGCTGCGCCGCCTCGTCGGCTACGGCCTCGACCCGGTCCGCGCCCTGCGGGTCGCGACCTACCATGCCGCGTACCGGCTGCGGCGCACCGACCTCGGCCTGGTCGCCGCCGGCCGCCAGGCCGACCTGATCGTGCTGTCCGACCTGGCGACGGTAGCGGTCGACGACGTCTTCGCCGCCGGGCGGCACGTCGCCTCCGCCGGCGAGATGACCGTCCCGGTCGTCGAGGGGCCGAGCGTGCCGCCGACCGACACGATGAAGGTCGAGCCGCTGCGGCCGAACCACTTCGTCATGCGGGTCGGCCACCTGCCCGGCGGGGTCTACAACGGCACGGCACGGCTGCGGGTGCTCGCCGGCCCGGTCTTCACCACCTGGGGCGAGGTCGACGCCGAGGTCCGCGACGGCGTGGTGGCGGTGCCCGACGGCCACCTGCTGCAGGTCGCGGTGCACCGGCACGGCCGGATCACGCCGCGCCCGCAGGCCGCGCTGATCTCCGGCTGGGGCGAGTGGACGGGAGCCGTCGCAACCTCGGTATCCCATGACACGCACAACCTGGTCGTCTTCGGCCGCGACCCTGTCGACATGGCGGCCGCGGCGAACCGGGTGATCGCCGACGGCGGCGGCGTCGCGGTCGCGGCCGGGGGCGAGGTGGTGGCGTCGATCGCGCTGCCGATCGCAGGTCTGCTCTCGCCGCTGCCCGCGCCCGAGGTCGCCGCCGCACAGCGCGCCGTCCAGGACGCGGCGGCCGAGGTGGGCCTGACGCTGCGGATCCTCACCCAGCCGCTGTTCACGGTCATGGTGGCGTCGCTCGCCTGCCTGCCCGGCCCGCACATCACCGACCTCGGCCTCATCGACGGCACCACCGGCGAACGCATCGACTCCCCCCTAGCCGAAGCCTGACCCCCACCCGCACCGCACCGCACCGCACCACCGCACCGCACCGGACCGGACCGCCAGACGGCGCCCGAGGCACCCCTCGCCGCGCCCCGGCCACGCCGCCGTGAACTGTCACTTTTCGGTCGGCTGGCCTACCGCGGGCATTCCGCCTTCCGTCGTCGACCGGACACCTGCGGCTGGAAACCTTACCGCCGGCCAAAGGAGGTCCCACATGTCTGTCAATCGTCGTCAGGTGCTCGGCACCGGCGCTGCCGGCATCGGCATCGTGCTCACCGGCGCCGTCGGTTCGGTGTTCGGCGGCACGGCTTACGCGGGCGGTCCGCAGGGCGGTGCGAGCGGCCAGGGCCACGGCCCGATCTTCACCGGGTACGGCGACCTGGTACCGGACTCGAACGGCGTCATCGACCTGCCGAAGGGTTTCAGCTACACCAAGATCTCCGTTCGGGGCACGCCGCTGGCCGGCGGCGGGCTCAGCCCGACGTTCCAGGACGGCATGCACACGTTCGCGGCCGGTCGGCGTACCGCGATCGTCCGCAACCACGAGCTCATCCATGAGGCGAAGTACCCGGTCCCGCACGTCGAGGGACTCGTCTACGACGAGGGCGCGGACGGCGGCAACACCGTCCTGCTCGTCGACGGCGGCAAGCTGGTCTCGGAGAAGGTCGGCCTCGCGGGCACGGTGCGCAACTGCGCCGGTGGCCCGACTCCATGGGGCACCTGGCTGACCTGCGAGGAGACCGAGCTCGTCCCCGCCGGCGACCCGTTCGACCCGTCGACCGCGGCCAACCACGACGCGAAACTGACGAAGCGGCACGGCTACGTCTTCGAGGTCGACGCGTTCGGCCGGCTGCACGACCCGGCGCCGGTACCGCTCACCGCGCTCGGCCGCTTCGCGCACGAGGCCGTCGCCGTCGACCCGCGCACCGGCGTCCTCTACCTGACCGAGGACGCCAGCGGCCCGTTCGGCACCGTCTACCGGTTCCTGCCCAAGCACCCGTGGGGTGGACCCGGCAGCCTGCGCGCCGGCAGCACGCTGCAGGCGCTGTCCGCGGGCGGGCTCGGCGACCTGTCCGGCATCACCGAGATCGGCACCCGGCTGCCGGTGACATGGGTCGACGTCCCTGACCCGGCGGCAACCACGACGTCGGTGCGCAAGCAGTTCGCCCCCGGCGCCGTCTCGCAGGTGCCCAAGGCGGAGGGCATCTACTACCGCGACGGCTCGGTGTACTTCGTCTCCAGCTACGCCAAGGCGGCGCCCGCCGTCGGCCTGCACGAGGGCCAGGTCTGGAGGTTCGACCCGAAGCGGCAGGTCATCGAGCTGATCGTGCGATTCGCGCCCGGCGGCACGTTCGACGGGCCAGACAACATCCACATCTCCGCCTGGGGCGAGATGATCCTCTGCGAGGACGGCGACGGCGACAACCACCTCGTCGTCATCGGCGACGACGGCAACCCCTACCCGCTGGCCCGTTCGGTGAGCCAGGCCGAGTTCGCCGGCGCCACGTTCTCCCCCGACGGCAAGTACCTCTACGCCAACATCCAGGAGGACGGCGTCACGGTCGCCATCACCGGTCCCTGGCGGCCCGGTCGGCACTGACCGCAGGCCCGGCCGGCGCCGACCGGCGGCACCGACCGGCGGGAGACTCCGCTGGGCATGGTGGTCCTGGCCCGGCCTGGGCGGCGTCGTCCGTCCCGGCCGGGCCTCGGCCGACACCATCCGCATGTGCACCGTCGCCGCCGGGCCGTGCGCGCGGGCCGGGATGGCGGACTGCCCGGTCGGCCACCGCCGGTTGAGATATGCATGGTCCCGTGCCTACCTCATCTCGGTCCCCGTCGGGGGACGTCCTGCACGTGGCCGGCCCCGTGCTGGTCGGGCCGGCGGACGTCCGCGACGAGCTGTGGGTCGTCGATGGGCGGATCACCTTCACCCGGCCGACCGCCGCGGCCGACACGGTGCGTGGCTGGGTACTGCCGGGGCTCGTCGACGCGCACTGTCACGTGGGCCTGGACGCGCACGGAGCCGTCGACGACGAGACGACCCTCGCGCAGGCGCTCGCGGACCGGGACACCGGCGCGCTGCTGCTGCGCGACGCCGGCTCGCCGGCCGACACCCGCTGGATGGACGACCGCGCCGACCTGCCCCGGGTGGTCCGCGCCGGGCGGCACATCGCGCGAACCCGGCGCTACATCCGCAACTACGCCGAGGAGATCGAACCGGACGGCCTCGTCGGCGAGGTCATCCGGCAGGCGAAGCGCGGCGACGGCTGGGTGAAGCTCGTCGGCGACTGGATCGACCGCTCCGTCGGCGACCTCGCGCCCTGCTGGCCGGCCGACGTCGTCGCCGAGGCGATCGCGGCGGCGCACGACGCCGGCGCCCGGGTCACGGCGCACTGCTTCGCCGAGGACTCGCTGGCCGATCTCGCCGAGGCCGGCATCGACTGCGTCGAGCACGCCACCGGCCTCACCGACGACACCATCGCGCTGTTCGCCGCGCGCGGCATCGCGATCGTGCCGACGCTCGTCAACATCGCCACCTTCCCCGGCATCGCCGCCGGCGCCGACGACAAGTTCCCGCGGTACGCCGAACACATGCGCGCGCTGCACGCCCGCCGGTTCGACACGGTCGGCGCCGCCTACGACGCCGGCATCCCGATCTACGTCGGCACGGACGCCGGCGGTTCGCTGCCGCACGGCCTGGCCGCCGCCGAGATCGCCGAGCTGGTCCGGGCCGGGCTGCCGCCGGAGGCCGCGCTCGACGCCGCGACCTGGTCGGCCCGCGCCTGGCTCGGCTTCCCCGGCCTGGAGGAGGGCGCGCCGGCCGACCTCGTCGTCTACCCCGAGGACCCCCGCGCCGACGTCGCCGTCCTGGCCGCCCCCGACGTCGTCGTGCTACGTGGCCACCCCATCTCCGGCCGCGCCGTCCCGGCTGCGTGACGACGGACCGCGCCGCCGCTCGGTGATCGCCGTTTGTGCCCCCGCTAGAAGACGCCTCGTTTCCACGACCACGGCGGGGCGCAACCGGCGATCAAGGACGGCGGCGGGCGGGGCGCTGCGCCGGGGCGCTGTGAGGCGCCGAGGCCTTGCGCGGGGCGCCGGGGGGCTGTGGTGAGGCGCCGGGGGCGGCCCGGGTGCGGCGCCGCGGGGCGGGGGGTCGCTCCGCCCGCGCGGAGGGAGGCGGGGGCGGAGCGACGTCCGCCGCACGCCGCCACGGCCCCGCGGGGGGTCGTAAGGTGCGGCACGTAGGGACTTCTACATATCTGTAGCACTTCGACGATGCGGCCGCGCACGCGGTACCCGCCGTCACCAGGACCCGTCGGAACGGGTCGGCGTTCCCGATGGTCGAACAGACCCGCCAGCTGCAGCCGGAGTCCGCGGTCATGCCCGGAGCGAGCGGATTCGCCCCGATTTGACCGATAACACGGGCAGTGCAGACTCTGGCGCCTGGATCGGAGATCGGCCAGACTGCGCCGTGGGCCGTGATGTGCAGCACACGGACCCTCTTTGCCTAGGTCATGGTGTATGCGGTCCGGGCTGAGGGTCCGCCGCGCCGTGCGCCACGGATCACGCGGCGCCACGTCCCAGCGCGCCGCGTGGTACCCGCGTCCGCCGCGGGACGCCCGCCGACGCGCACGCGATCCGGTGGGACGGGCGAATCCGCGGCGCCAGGAGCCGAGGAGACATGCATGCCCGTTCGGACCAGACCCGCGCCGGCCGCGGACCCGGCCGCCGCACCTCCCGTGCCCGCCCCCAGGGCGGCCATCGGCGCGCGCACCCTGCGCAAGGACAACTGGTGGCTGGAACCGCTGGTCACCGTCGTCGTGCTCGCGGGATTCGTCGTCTACGGAATGTGGGCGGCGCTGCGGAACGGCAACTACTTCCATGACCCGTACCTGTCGCCGTTCTACTCGCCCTGCCTGACGGACAACTGTCTGGACAACGCGACCCCGCACATCTTCGGCGACATCTCGCCAGTGTCGCCGGCGATCATCATCCTGGTCTTCCCGCTCGGCTTCCGGCTGACCTGCTACTACTACCGGAAGGCCTACTACCGCTCGTTCTGGTGGGCGCCGCCGGCCTGCGCGGTACCGGACTTCCGCCGCGGCTACCAGGGGGAGACCCGCTTCCCGCTGATCCTGCAGAACGTCCACCGCTACTTCTGGTACTTCGCGGTCGTCTTCGCCGGGCTGCTGACCTACGACGCGGTGCTCGGGTTCATCAACGATGGCCGGTTTGCCATCGGCGTCGGCAGTGGCGTGCTGGTGGTCAACGCGGCGCTGATCTGGCTCTACACGCTGTCCTGTCATTCGTGCCGGCACCTGTGCGGCGGCGGCCTCAAGCGGTTGTCGAAGGCCCCGCTGCGCCGCCGCGTGTGGGCCCGGCTCTCGGTGCTCAACCGGCACCACATGTTCTTCGCCTGGGCGAGCCTGCTGTGGATCATGGCAACGGACTTCTACATCTGGCTGGTCGCGTCCGGCCATCTCACCGACGCGCACTGGGTCGCCTGAGCGGCCCCGGCCGCGGCCTGGCGAGGCCGCCAGCCGGGGGCCGGGACTCCAGAACCAGCACTGAGAGAAGGAATCACCTGTGACAGCCGAGACACACAGCTACGACGTCGTGGTGGTCGGCGCCGGCGGGGCTGGACTGCGGGCCGCGATCGAGGCGCACGAGCAGGGCGCGCGGGTCGCCATCGTCTGCAAGAGCCTGCTGGGCAAGGCGCACACCGTGATGGCCGAGGGCGGGATGGCCGCCGCGATGGCCAACGTGTGGCCCGAGGACAACTGGCGGGTGCACTTCCGCGACACCATGCGCGGCGGCAAGATGCTCAACCAGTGGCGGATGGCGCAGATCCACGCCCAGGAGGCCCCGGACCGGGTCTGGGAGCTGGAGGAGTGGGGCGCCGTCTTCGACCGGACCCCCGACGGAAAGATCCTCCAGCGCGACTTCGGTGGCCACCGCTACGCCCGGCTCGCCCACGTCGGCGACCGCACCGGCCTGGAGCTCATCCGCACCCTGCAGAACCGGGTCGTCGCGAAGAAGCTCGACGTCTACATGGAATGCACGGTGCAGCGGCTGCTGACCGCGCCGGATCCGGCGACCGGCGGCGAGCGCATCGCCGGCGTGTTCGCCTACTGGCGGGAGACGGGCACGTTCGTCCGGTTCGACGCGCCGTCGGTCGTGCTCGCCACCGGCGGCATCGGCAAGTCCTGGCAGGTCACGTCGAACTCCTGGGAGTACACCGGCGACGGCCAGGCGCTAGCGCTGCGGGCCGGCGCGGCGCTGATGGACATGGAGTTCGTCCAGTTCCACCCGACGGGAATGGTCTGGCCGCCGTCGGTGCGCGGCATTCTCGTCACCGAGGGCGTGCGCGGCGACGGCGGAATCCTGCGCAACACCGAGGGCCGCCGGTTCATGTTCGACTACATCCCCGAGGTGTTCGCCGCGGACACGGCCGACACCGAGGAGGAGGCCGACCGCTGGTACACGGACAAGAAGACAGCCCGGCGCCCACCGGAGCTGCTGCCGCGTGACGAGGTCGCCCGGGCCATCAACTCGGAGGTGAAGGCCGGCCGTGGCACCCCGCACGGCGGTGTCTTCCTGGACATCGCCAGCCGCCGCGACCCGGAGTACATCCGCCGCCGGCTCCCGTCGATGTACCACCAGTTCAAGGAGCTGGCGGACGTCGACATCACGAAGGAACCGATGGAGGTCGGCCCGACCTGCCATTACGTGATGGGCGGCATCAAGGTCGACCCGGAGAGCCAGGCGACGACGCTGCCCGGCCTGTTCGCCGCCGGCGAGTGCGCCGCCGGGCTGCACGGGTCCAACCGGCTCGGCGGCAACTCGCTGTCGGACCTGGTGGTGTTCGGCCGGCGCGCGGGTGCCGGCGCGGCCGCCCACGCGGCCGCGCTCACCGGCGCGGACCGGCCGGTGCCGGACGAGGCGCAGATCGCGGAGACCTCGACGCAGGCCCTCGCCCCGTTCGAGCGGGCGGTGGCCGGCGGCGACACCGAGAACCCCTACACGCTGCAGTCCGACCTGCAGGCCGTCATGCAGTCGCTGGTCGGGATCATCCGGACCGAGCACGAGCTGACGCAGGCGCTGAAGGAGATCGTCCAGCTGCGGCAGCGGGCCGAGCGGGTCGCCGTCGAGGGCCACCGGCAGTACAACCCCGGCTGGCATCTGGCGCTCGACCTGCGCTCGATGCTGCTCGTCGCCGAGTGCGTCGCCACGGCGGCGCTCGCCCGCAAGGAGAGCCGCGGCGGGCATACCCGCGACGACTTCCCCGGCACCGACCCGGTGTTCGCCCGGCTCAACCACGTGCTGCGGCTGCGGGACGGCACGCTCGACCTGGTGGCCGAGCCGCTGCCCACGATGCCCGCCGAGCTCGCGGAGCTCTTCGACGCGCCCGCGGCCTCGCCCGCGCCCCCGGCCGCAGCGGCGGCCCCGGCCGCGCTGCCGGCGACAGCGACGGCGACGACATCGGGGACGGCGACGACATCGGCACCCGGGTCGGGGTCCGACGTGCCGCCGCAGCCGGCCGACGCCGGCCCGGCCCAGTCCCCGCCCGAGACGCCCCCGGTTGCCGGGACGAACAACGAGAGGAACGCCTGACATGGGCTACGACCTGGCTATGCGGGTGTGGCGCGGTGACGCCGACGGGGGCGAGCTGCGGGACTTCACCGTCGAGGTCGAGGAGGGCATGGTCGTCCTCGACGCGGTGCACCGGCTGCAGGCCACCCAGGCGGGCGATCTGGCCGTCCGGTGGAACTGCAAGGCCGGCAAGTGCGGCTCCTGCTCGGCGGAGGTGAACGGGAAGCCACGGCTGATGTGCATGACCCGGCTGAACCTGTTCGACCCCGGCGAGACGGTGACCATCACGCCACTACGCACGTTCCCGGTGGTGCGCGACCTCGTCACCGCCGTGGCCTTCAACTACGAGAAGGCCGAGGAGGTGCCGACGTTCGCACCCGGCCGGCCGACGGGTGACGACGGGCATCACCGGATGCAGCAGGTCGACGTGGACCGGGTGCAGGAGTTCCGCAAGTGCATCGAGTGCTTCATGTGCCAGAACGTCTGCCACGTGATCCGCGACCACGAGGACAAAAAGAAGGTGTTCGCCGGGCCGCGGCTGATGATCCGGTACGCGGAGCTGGAGATGCACCCGCTCGACACGAACGACCGGCGCGACCTGCTGCGCGGTGAGGCCGGCGTAGGTTACTGCAACATCACGAAGTGCTGCACGGACGTCTGCCCGGAACACATCAAGATCACGGACAACGGCATCATCCCGCTCAAGGAGCGGGTGGCCGACGCGTCGTTCGACCCGATCGCCGCGATCGGTCGCCGGCTTCGCCGCCGCTCCCCCGGCGAGGACGGGTAGCGCCTCGTCCCCCACCGCCGGGACCGGGTCACGACACTGCGCGGCCCGAGGTGCACAGCCCCCCAACCCCGGGCCGTGAGCCTCGGGCCACCGGCAAAAGGAACGGGCCGCCCCCGCATCGCGGGAGCGGCCCGTTCTGTTACTGGTGTGCCGCCGGGTCACCGGCGGCTGTCACCGGTGGTGCGCTCAGCCCTCGAGGTTCGCGCCGAGCGTGTTGCGACGCCGACGGGCGGCGACGCGGAGCAGCAGGCCGCCGCCGAGCAGGGCGAAGGCGATGGACGCCATGGCCCCGGTCTCGACACCGGTGAACGGCAGGGCGCCGCCGGCCGGGGTGGCCCCGCCGACACCGGCACCCGCGACGCCGACACCCACGACGCCGACACCGACGCCGCCGACACCCACGTCGTCGCAGCGCCTGTCCTTGTCGCCGAACAGGCCGTCGTCCTTGCCGTCCTTGTGGTCCCTACCGTCCTTGTCGTCCTTGTTCACGGCGTCCTTGTCGTCCTTGCGGACGCCGTCCTTGCCGTCCTTGTCATCGATCGCGTCGGCAAGCCCGTCCTTGCGGCCGTCCTTGCCATCCTTGAAGCAGTCCTTGTTCTTGTCCTTGTCGTCCCAGCCGTCGATCGGGATCGGGATCGGAATCGGAATCACGCCACCGATACCGCCGACGCCCGGGCCCAGGATGCCGCCGACGCCGTCAACGCCGCCGACCAGGCCCGGAGTTCCGGTGATTGGAGTACCTTCCGCGACGACCTCGACCGAGGCGGTCAGGGTCCGGTTGATCGGCGTGGCGGCCAGGGTGTTCTTGTCGTCGAACAGACCACCCTTGTCCTTGAACGCCGGGTCGAGCTCCTCCTTGTCGAGGATGCCGGCCGCCGGGTAACCCGGGCCCGTCGCGGTGATCGTGTTGATGCCGATGTCCGTGAGGGTCAGGCTGCCGGTGATGTAGCCACCGCCATCCGCGACGACGCTCGTCGAGATGGCCGCGAGGCCGGACGGCGTGTCCACGAGCGGCGGCGTGCCGCCGCTCGTGTTGAGCGCGACGACGGAACCCGGCACGAAGCCACAGCCCGCGTAGGTCAGGGGCGAGCCGGAGGCGACGACGGTCTGGCTCACCTGCAGCGTGCCGAACAGACCGCCACACGTCTTCGACGGCGGGTAGGGGTCGGCGGAGGAACCGTCGCTGAACAGCGGGGCGTCGCCCGTCGCCAGAGCGGCGGTAGCTGGTAGGGCGGCGACCGCGAGCCCGCAGCTTGCGAGCAGCGCGACGCCTAGCGTGCGGAGTTTCATCGAGGCACTCCCCAACGGGTGATCAGTGCAAGCAGTCGAACGATTGACTACGCGGAGGTTACTGAGCGTGACTGTCAGTGTCCAGAACCCTGCGGAGTCAGTTCGCTGCTGTCAGCGACCACGGCGGCCGGACCGGCAGGCCGATGACGGTGCGCGCCTCCGGAGTCACCAACGGCTGAGTACGCACGGTGAGCGCGGGTCCGGCAACGGGCTCCCAGACCCGCAGCACGAGCGTCCGCGGCCGCCCGCGGTCCAGCGGCAGGAACGAGGAGACGACGGAGTGCCCGCGCTCCGTCTCGTTGACGGGCGTCACCCGTTTGCCGTCCAGGGAAGCGCCGAGCAGGCGGCTGCCGACCCCCGTGTAGACGGACAGCCAGACTTGGTTCTGCGCGTCCGGGTTTCCACCGGGCCCGCCGCGATCGAGGCGGTAGCGCACGTACTCTGGCAGGCCCGCCGGCGCCGCGTTCAGCAGCCGCACGACGACCGTCGCGATCCCGCCGCCGCCCGGCGCCGGGTCCATCCGGTAACCGACGGCGCGGCGCATCCAGTAGTCCAGCTTGCTGGCCGCGGCGTTCTGCGTCACCACCGCCAGGAAAGGCCCGGGCGTGTTCGGCAGCGCCCCACCCAGCGGGGTCGTCGACAGAACGCGCTGTTCCTCGGCGTGGTTGCTTGACACCAGCAGCCGACCTTCGCCAACGGCTTGGCCGAGTGCCGTCAACAGCGTCGGCGTGCTGCCTTCACCGGACGTCACCGCGCGGTAGACGGCCTTGCCTACGTCGGCGAAGAACTGGTCCCGCTGGTCCGTGTCGCTGATCAGCGCGTACGCGTCCGACTCCACCAGCCGGGCCAGGTCCTTCGCCTGGATCACCCGGCCGTCCGGCAGCGTGGCGGGCTGCGTCGCCGCGAGCAGGTACGACAACGCCGTCGGGTCGACGCTGATCGTGCCGTCGACGTCGACGCCCGTGCCGGCCTGATAGAGGCCGGAGTAGAACCGGCCGGCTGTCGGGTAGTCGGGCGTGAGGTTCGCGTTCCCCCAGATGCGGGTCGGCTCGAACGGCCCGTACCGCGCGGTCAGGTCCGCCGGCAGCCCGGAGTGGGTCAGCAGCGGCGAGTCGGCGCGCAGCGGCGGGAGCTTCCCGTTGCCGGCGATGTCGTCGAGGCTGAGCTCGCCGTCGCGGACCGTCAGCACGCCGAAGCCGCCGATGATCCCGCCGTCGGCCCGCGACTCGGCCGGGTTCTGCACGATCAGCAGGTACCTGCGGGTCTCGCCGCCGGCACCGAGCATCGGTGGCCCGATCTCGGTGGCGAGCTTCAGCCCGGCGAGCGAGCCGGCGAGCCGGCGTGCCTGGCTCACCGCGGTGGCCCGGGCGGGCGCGAGGCCGAGGCGCCGGCCGAGCCAGCCACAGTCGGAGACGTCGTCGAGCGCCGCGCGGAACTCGTCGACGGCCGCCACGGCCTGGCCGACCGGCTGCTTGCCGCGGGCGAGCGCCGGCAGGTTGATGCTCAGGCCGGACCGCAGCGAGGCCGGGTTGAGCGTGTCGGCCGCCTGCGCTACGGCGGGCAGCCCACCACCCGCCACGCCGTCGACGGCGACGGTCAACCCGTGGGCGGACCGCAGCGGGCAACCGACGCCCGGGAGGTGCGCCGCCGCCGACCACACCGGGTCGCCGGTCAGGCCGGCCGCCGCGTGCGTCCGGTCGCTGATCCGGCGGACCTCGGCAGCGAGCTCGGCGGGCGGCGGCACGTCACCGTCGAGCAGCCGCTGCTGCAGCTGGGTGATGTCCGCGCGCGCGTCGTTCAGCTCGCCGTGCGCGAGCAGGCCGCGCACGCCGATCCAGCCGACGATCGCGAGCAGCGGCCCGAGGACGCAGGCGCCGATCAGCACGGTCCGTCGACTCGGCCGGCGCACCAGCCGCCGCGACCACCGCGCCGCCCGGGCGAGCGCGCCCGCCGCGGCGACCGCGCCCTCGCCGGCTGCCTCGGCGCCTTCGTCGGCCGTCGCCGCCGGCCCATCGGGTGCCTTGGCGCGCTCCTCGGCCATGGCGCGCTCGCTGGGTGCAAGGCGCTCGCTGGGTGCGAGGCGCTCGCTGGGTGCCTTGCGCTCGTGGTCCGTCGCCGTGCGCTGATCAGGGATCTTGGCGTCCTCGCGGGTGGTCCGCACCGCGCGGCCCGGCTCGGCGCGCCGCTCGTCACCGTTCATGCATCCACCGCCGGCGTGCGGCAGTCGGGCCCCAGGGCCCGCTGCTGCGGCCCGGCCGGTCGCCGGGCGGCGAGCGCGGTCAGGCTGACCGGCTCGTCGGCCGCCGGCGCCGCGCCGGCCGGTGCCCCGGCCGGCCCGACGTCGCGATCGCGCCGGTCCGCCGGATCGGCGACCGCGCGCGCGACCCTGGTGAGCGGTTCGACGCGCGCCCGCCAGCGACGCCCGGCAGCCCCGATTCGCGCCAGACCCAGGCGGGCCGCGAGGCTGCCGCCCGCCGGATCGGCGGGCGGAACCATGGTCAGCACGGTGCCCAGCGCCCGGCCGCCGGCAGCCGTCAGCCGCGCCGAGGCGGCCCGCAGCTGGGCGCCGCGGGTGTGCCCGGCCCGGGTCACGAGCAGCGCCCCGCCGGCTCGCCCGACGAGCTCGGCCGCGCCCGCGTCCGCCAGCAGCGGCGGGGTGTCGACGAGCACGAGGTCGTAGCGCCGGGTCAGCCGGTCCATCAGCTCGGCCATCCCACGCGAACCGAGCAGCTCCCGCGGGTTCGGCGGCACCGGCCCGCTCGGCAGCACGTCGAGCCAGCCGTCGCCGACCCGACCCGAACCCCACGGCCGGGCCGCGGCGTCCAGCTCCGCGGCGCCGACGAGCACGGACGTGAGCCCGGGCGAGGCCTGCACACCGAGGTAGCCGGCGAACGACGGCCGGCGCAGGTCCGCCTCGACCAGACACACCCGGGCGCCACCGTGGGCCGCCGTGATCGCCAGGTTGCAGCAGGTCGTCGACCGGCCCTCGGCCTCGACGGCGCTGGTGACGATGACCGCGCGCGGCGGCCCGTCCACCTGTAGGAAGGGCAGGGTGGCGCGCAGCCGGCGGAACGCCTCGGCCCGCTCCGAGCGCGGGCTCCCGTAGACGACCAGCGGGCGCCGGACCGCCTCGGGCTCGTGGGCGACCGCCCCCAGGACCGGGGCGCCGGTGATCCGGGTGGCGGCGCGCTCGCCCACCCGGGCGCGCGCGCCGGGCAGGTCGCGCAGCCGGCGCGCCAGCGGGACGGCGGCGCCGGCGACCAGCCCGAGCAGGACGCCGAGCGCGACGACCCGCACCGGCCGGGACACGACCGCCCCGGCGAGCAGGGCGCCCGCCGCCGCGCCGGCGAGGACGAGCAGCGGCCGGCCGATGCGCCCGGCGCCGGTCGCTGCGGTCGCTGCCGACGGCGGCCCAGCCCTTCGCGGACCACCGTCTTGCGGACCACCATCTTGCCGGCCACCGTCTTGCCGGTCGGGGCCTGCCGGTCCGGGTGCGCCGCCGTCGGCCAGCCGCGGGGGGCGCGGGACCCACGGCTCCGGGACTGCTCGCTCCCAGCCACCCGGCGCCGTGGCTCCGGGTTCGGGGCCCCGCGGCGGCGTGGCCGTCAGGTCGCAGTGCCGCGGTTCCAGATCCGGTACTTCCACGCGTCCGCTCACCTTCCGCGCCGTCTTGTCGTCGGTCGGGCCGGACCGGACCAGACGCGCGGGACGCGCCGGGCGCGGCGGCCACTACAGGACCGCCGCGTCGCGCTACCAGGCGAGACGTCGTTCGACTCGCCACGCCCGCGCGTGCCCGCCGATCCGTAGCACCGAATCGACCTTCGGATGCGCTTACTCTATGGCGTCATGTGGAGACGTAGAGTAGAAGGCACGCGTGGCCGGATGTGGACGGCGGCGGCCGGGCGTCGCGTGTCGCGCCTCGTGTCGCGCCTCGAGCTGCGCCAGCGGGTCGGTCTCCAGATCACGTTCGACAGCCTCGCGCTCGTCGGCGGCCTCGCCGCCGCACAGACCGGACGGGCCGGCTTCCACTTCGGTACGCTGCGCGACCCCGGTTTCTGGGTGATCGTCCTGCTCGCCGTCTGCCTGCTGCACTTCGTCGGCACCGCGCTGCACCTCTACCTGGGCCGCTACCGGTTCGGCGGCTTCGAGGAGGTGCTGAGCATCCTGACCTCCGTCACACTGACCGTCGTCGGCGTCGAGATCGCGGTGCTGGCGTTCGGCCAGCCCAGGCCGCTGCCCCTGTCGGTGCCGCCGTTCGGCGGCACGGTCACCCTGTCGATCATGTTCGGCGTCCGCTACCTGTATCGGCTGACCGAGGAGCGGCTGCTGCGCCCCGGCCCGGAGGGCGCCCAGCCGCTGATCGTCTTCGGCGCCGGCGAGGGCGCCGAGCAGGTGCTCGCCGCCATGCTGCGCACGCCCGACAGCCCCTACTACCCGGTGGCCCTGCTCGACGACGACCCGCGCTGCTGGAACCTGCAACTGCACGGAGTCCGCGTCCGCGGCGGCCGGGACCAGATCACGAGCGTCGCGGCGGCGACCGGCGCCGCGACGCTGCTCGTCGCGATCCCGAGCGCGGACGCCGCGCTGCTGCGGGAGATCACTGAGCTGGCCGAGGAGGCGGCGCTCGCGGTCAAGGTGCTCCCCCGCGTCGCGGACCTGATCGACGGCAACGTCGACGTCAGCGACATCCGCGAGATCGACATCGCCGACCTGCTCGGCCGCCGCCAGATCCACACCGACATCGCCGTCGCCGCGCGCTATCTGACCGGCCGGCGGGTGCTCGTCACCGGCGCCGGCGGGTCGATCGGCTCCGAGCTGTGCCGCCAGCTGCACACCTACCGGCCCGCCGAGCTGATCATGCTCGACCGGGACGAGTCGGCGCTGCGCGCGGTCCAGCTCTCCATCTACGGCCACACCGGCCTCGACGACGACTGTGTCGTGCTCGGCGACATCCGGGACGTCGACATGATCACCGCACTGTTCGCCGAGCGGCGGCCCGAGGTCGTCTTCCATGCGGCGGCGCTCAAGCACCTGCCGCTGCTGGAGCGCTTTCCCGGCGAGTCGGTGAAGACCAACGTCTGGGGCACGCTGTCGATCCTGGAGGCGGCGGTCGCGAGCGGGGTCCGGCGGTTCGTCAACATCTCGACCGACAAGGCCGCCGACCCGAGCAGCGTGCTCGGCTACTCGAAGCGGATCACCGAGCGGCTGACGGCCCACATCGCCGCCGAGCACCGGGTCCCGTACGTGAGCGTGCGGTTCGGCAACGTCCTCGGGAGCAACGGGTCGGTGCTCACCATCTTCGCCAGCCAGCTGGCCGCCGGCGGTCCGCTGACCGTCACCGACCCCGATGTCACCCGGTACTTCATGACCGTGCAGGAGGCCGTCGAGCTGGTCCTGCAGGCGGGGGCGCTCGGTACCAGCGGCGACGCGCTGGTGCTGGACATGGGCGAGCCCGTCCGGATCGACGACGTGGCCCGCCGGCTCGCCGCCCGGGCCGAGGCCGCCAAGCCCGGCAGCCCGAAGATCGAGATCGTCTACACGGGGCTCGGCGTCGGCGAGAAGCTGCACGAGGCACTGTTCGGCATCACCGAGACCGACGACCGGCCGCGCCATCCGCTGATCTCGGAGGTCCCGGTGCCACCACTGGACCCGGCCCTCGTCGTCGAGCTGGACCCGTGGACCGACGACGACAAGGTCCGGGACGCGCTGCGGGAGCTGGGCCGCGACGGCGACCTGGCCGCCGTCACCGCCGGCCTCACCCGTATCCCCCACCAGCCCGTCAGCCCGGACTCCACCACCCGCCGCTGAGGCACGCGGTCTCGGCAGGCCCGGCGCCTTCGCCCTCGGGGCAAGTCGGGCGACAAGGGCGACCTGGCCCGGGCCGAAAGCCCGACCGAGGTTCCGCGTACCGGCGGCCTCGAGTCCCCTGCGTCTCAGGTTAGCCGCCAGTCCTGGCCGGTTCTTCCTGCTCGTCGCCCTGCGGCTCGGGTGCCTCCTGTCCGTCGATCTCGTCCGCCTGGTCGGCCGGTTCGCTCGTCTCGGCCCGCTGCGGCGCGGCCTCGCCGTCACCCTCGTCCGGCTGGCTGACGACCTCGCCGCCACGGATCTCGCCGCGCCACGAGCCGGTGGCCTCGGCCTGGATCGTGATGAACCGGGCGAAGTTCTTCAGGTCGAGGCGGGCCCGTCGGCCGCCCGCGCGCCAGATGTTGCCGACCTTCTCCATGAATCCGCTCGGGTAGTACTCCATCGTCAGCGCGACCCGGGTCAGGTCGTCGGCCAGCGGGTGGAACGTCACCGTGCCCTTGGTTGTCCCCTTGGCGCCGTCCGTCGTCCACTTGATCCGGCGGTCGGGTATCTGTTCGAGCGTCTTTCCCTGCCAGGTCCGTCGCGACTTGAAGACCTTCACCCGCCAGTTCTGCTCAGTCTCGCTCTTCGTGTCGACGCCCTCGACTCCCTTCATGAACTTCGGGAACTCCTGGAACTGGGTCCACTGGTCGTAGGCCGTGGAGATCGGGACGGCTACATCCAGGCTCTCCGCGATGTGGGTGACCTTCGGTGGGCCGGCCTCACCCGAGCCGCCCGCGCTCCCGATGCCACGGCCCATGCCGAGGACGCCCTTAACCTTCTGCTTCATCGCGCCGAGTACCGTCGAGGTCGCCGCCTTGGTCGGCGACTTGCCCTCGGCCAGCTTCTTGATCCCTTCCGTGGCGGGGCCGAGACCGCCCGTCGCCCCGCCGAGGCGTTCGCCCACCTGCCGTACCGCCTTCTGGCCCCCGGCGGCTAGGAAGCTCTTCACCTCCTGCATCAACTGCTCGGTCGCCTCGTCGTGCAGGAGTGCGCCGGCGAGTCCACCTCCGTGCCGGTGGCTGTCCACGGGAGTCATGATCGATCGGCCTCCTACTTGGGTGACGACGCGGCGTGGGCTCGCTTGCCTCCGGTGACCGGCGCCTTCGCCTTCCTGTCGGCGGCCGGCCGGGTGTCCAGGTGACGCGACGGCGGCCGTCGGTCTTGAGCCGGACCATGCCGCGCCGGCTCCCGGTCCCTGTCGGTGGGCTCGGGTGCCTCGGCCCGCGCGGCTTCGGTTTCGACGCGCGGGCTCTGCGAACCGTCGGGTGTTTCGGCGCGGCCCGCGGGCGCCTTGGTCGGCGCCGCCTCGCTCGTCTGGTCAGGCTCCGCGCCGGCCGCCTCGTCAGCGGTCTGCTCGCCGACGGAAACGCCCCGATGGCCGAACGTGTCGCTCAGCGCGCCGACGAGCGTTCCGGGCAGCCCACCCAGCTCGGCGGGCGGGGTCTCTTCCAGCGAGTGACGGATCTCGGAGGTGCGCTGCGACAGGCCTCGCGTCACTGCCCCGACCCGCCGCTCGTAGCCGGACAGGGCTGCCTTTCGGCCGCTTTCGATCACCGGCCCGCGCAGCTGGGCCAACAGGTTCCTTCCCTCCTCGCTGGCGAGGAGCCTCATCGCCTGTCCCCGGACGAGGTCCTTGACGTTGGCGTCGTGGCCCCCGGCCCACAGGGCGAACTTCAGGGCCGCCTTGCCCTTCCTGGTCCTGCCGAGGATGTAGCCGACTCCACCGGCCACCATCAGCTTGACGTTCATCGAGGTCTCCTTCCGCCTCGCCAGTGGGGTGTCAGGCTCACCAGCCCCACCTGCTCCGCTGAGGTTCGTCGGCAGGCTCGATGGGGCCAAGGAAGTGGAAGGCAGGCAGAGGGCCGACGTAATCGATGACAAGCTCGGGGTGACTGCCGCGGGTACGCTCGACTGCCTCGTCGAAGTGCTCCAGGTCACGATGGCCAGGCGCGCCGTCCCGACTAACCAGGAACGCCCAGCGCAGGACCGGGTCCTCCGGTCCGCCCATCGGCCCGCGCGGGGCGTCCGCGACAGCGAACGGGCGCAGTTCGTCCAGGAGCCGATCGGCCTGGTCCGCCCGACGCCCCACCACGCGGTCCGCGACCCGCTCTCCCAGCGAGATCCTCTCCTGCACACCGGTCGCAGTCCCGCTCCCCGTCCCGCGTCTGGCCAAGGATGGATCGGTCTCGAGAATCGCCCGAACCGCCGTCAGCTCGTCCTCGTCCGCGTCGACGTGCACCTCGACCAGACCATCGAGGGCGTCGAGTCGCGCACGCAGCTGTGGGGCGGCCGCTCCGAGGACCTCCTCACGGACGGCCTCCTCGTCGGGAGCCACCGAGCCCAGCCGCAACGGGATGATCGGCCCGTCGGCCAGCAGCGCGACGAGGATGTCGAGGTGACGCTCCGCGTCCTTGTCCGCAAGAGCGACCGGTTCGTCGACCGGGCTGACGACGGCGGCCACGCTGCCGCGGCGAACCAGCCGGATTTCCCCGGGCGGCTCCCCAAGGCCCAGTGGCAGGTCCGTGAGCGGATGCCCGTCACGGACGACGGCATAGACAAGTAGCGACGTCACGTCAGGCTCCGTTCACGGAGCCGGATCCCGATCGGGTACCGGTCCTGCCCGCGGGCGCGCTCCGGCCGGGGGGCAGGGCACGGTCCTCGCCTCCGGGGTGCGCGGACCTGTCCTCCCGCCTCGTCGCGAACGCATCGTTGTCCTCGTCGCCGCGCAGGGACGCGACGAAGTCCTGCGCGGTGTCCTTGACTCCTTCCAGTGCCCCCATCGTCTTGTGTCGCGATCCGCCTTCGCTCACCGACCGCACGAGGCCGGGGACGCCCGTGACCTGCTCCCCTTCCCGCGAGGTCAGATCGAGCCGGTTGACGGCCTCAGCGAACCGCAGGTAGGTGTCGACGCTCGCGATCACGATGCGGGCGTCGATGGTGAGAATCTCGATGCCGACCAGCGCGACCCGCACGTAGGCGTCGATGACGATCCCCTTGTCGAGGACGACCTCGAGCACGTCGGCGAGGCTGCTCGGGCGCGGAGCGCGACCGATCGACTGCGTTGCCATCGTCATGGCCCACCCCATCCGGACGGCGTCGCGTCGCGGACACGCGTCGCGGGCCGTCCCTGCTCCTGGAGCGGCCGGCCGGATCCGAGAAGTCGACCGACCGCTGGCGTTCCGCCGGTCCGGCGACCGGCGCGGCGGTCAGCGGCGCCGCTCGAACGCCTGGGTTGTTCGCCGCGGCCGATGCGCTCTTCCGGCGCGATCCCGTCGGCGAGATCGGAGGGCGGCCACTCACCGACCAGCTCCCGGGCCCGTGCCGTCGCCGCGCGGGCCTGCTCCGCGCTCACCCCGAGCGAGTCCCGCACCTGCGCGATCGCGTCCCGAACCTCGATCAGCGCCTGGCCAAGCTCCTCCACCTGCTCGGAGGCCAGGCTGCCGCTGTCCACGCGGCGCACCGCCTGCCGCTCCAGCAGGTCGCGCAACAGCTCGAGGAGGACGACGACGATCTGTCCCAGCCCGCGCCCGACCTCATGCGGGTTCGCCGTCAGCCGCACCGCACGTCCAGACGGCCTTCTGCCCGTCACGACTCGGCCCGCCGATCGGCCCACCGGTGCCCGTCAGCGTGACTGTCCGGCCCATCCGGGATCACGGTGCCGTCGATCACCTCACCTGGGCGGCCGGACCAACAGCGGTCCGCGACCGGAGCGGGACGTAGTCCGGCCCCGGCCCCGGCCTCGATCGCGCTCTGCGCGCCGATCAGCAGCAGCCGCAGGTCAAGCCGGATCAGGTCGACTCCGGCCAGCCCAATGATCACATCGCCGCTCACCACGGCGCCGCTGTCCACCAGCCTGTCCAACAGGTCGGTCAACGCCCGGCCGGAGCCCAGCGACGGTCGGCGGCCCGCTTCGCGACGGCCGGCGACCCGGGCGACGCCCGCTTCGCGCCGCGGCTGGACGCCATGGGTCGCGTCAGCCATCAGACGCCTCCCCCAGGGTTAGCCGGACGAAGGAGTACGGCGGCCAGGGACCCGTCAGGCTGGCCTCGCATCCGGCATCCATAAGCTTCTTCGTGGCCGCGGCGGCCTCGTCGAGGAAGTCGTTCTCCTTGGCGCCGGCCACCAGATACGCCGCGTTGAGCCGGCCAGGTCCCGGGCGACCGGATCGCATCGCCACTTCCGAAGCGAGGGCCGCGAGCTGCTCATGGGCCTGCCTGGTCAGGCCGGTCAGGCGTTCCTCTCGCACCGCGGCGCGGCGAAGCTCCTCGCGCCGGGCGGACAGATAGGCCGTGCCACTCTCGCCGGCCGTCGTGCCGGCGCCGGCGGCGGCCCGACCACTTTCGGCCCGCGTGTCATCGCTAGGGAGGCGCTCGTCGACCTCGTCACCCGGCACGACGCGTAGCCCCCACTCGCGATGGTCGCGGACGCGGTCCAGCTCTGCGGCGAGCGGATCCGCGGATGCGCGCAGCAGTCGCTGTGCCCGCGGCCGGTCCGGCAGCACAGTCCCGAACCGCAGCGGCAGGACGGGACCGCGATCGAGAAGCTGACGCATCACCCGGTCATGCCGGCCGGCAAGGGCGGCGAGCCGCCCCGACTCACGGATCTGCCCCGCCTCGGAGACGTCTTCCTCGAGGCCGGCCAGCAGGTCCAGGTCGATCGTCGACGCGACCAGCGCGGCGCTCCCGACACGCACGATCTCGACCGTACGGTCATCGAGGCCCACGACGTCGTCGGCGGAGCTGGCGGCATCGGTGATGCCGTACGCGTACAGGCCGGTGCCGGTCGACGCATCCCGCGGTGGCCCGGTGGGTGGCTCCACCGGCAGTCCTGGCCGGCTCGCCGGTTGCTCAGCGGCCGGCTCCGCCGCCCCGGTGCCATCGAGAACCGAGGCGGCCGCGGGCGCCGGCGCATCCCCGGCCAGCGCCTCGGCGACGATCTCGTCGGCCAGCGCGGCAGCCAGCTGCTCTCGGGCCCGTGCACACGCCTGGCCGACGGCCTCGTCCAGGACATCACCGGCCAGCCTGGCCGCGAGCCCATGGAAGCCACCGGCCGGCATCACGGCCTCCCGGTCTCATCCGGGCCACTCGGCACCTCCGCCGGACCATGGCCCGTGTGCCCTGGGCTGGCCGATTCCCTCGGGCTCCTGCCTACGATCTGGCTCTCGAGCGCGCGCTCGGCCGTCGCGGCCCGACCGTCGGCCAGGGCGTCGGGCTCGGGCCGACGGCCCAGAGCTCCCTCCAACGACGCCAGTCGTTGCCGCAGTTGGCGGTTCTCCTCGGCCAGGTCAGCGTCGCCGTCTCCCCGCTCTCGCCTTACGGCCTTCGAGCTGAAGAACGGATCGTTGAGCCACCAGTCCAGACCCATCTCGCGGGCCGTGTCGGCAGAGGCGATGAACAACCGAAGGCGCAGAGTGAGCAGCTCGACGTCGAGCACGCTGACCACCACGTCGCCGACGATGACGACGCCCTTGTCCAGAACACGTTCAAGAACGTCGGCGAGCGTGTCGCTACGGGGGCCGGTCCACTGCCTGACCGGCCGGTGCGAGGTCAGTACCTGCTCAGTCATCACGCCGCCATGAATACTGATGGATCCCTACCCGGGCAGCTTCCAAAAGCAACCGTAAGGTATGAACACGACTTTCAGCTCGGATCGGTAGAACCGCGCACGAAACGACGCAATCTCTCATAACCTTGCAGGTTGCCTTCGTCGTCGGCATCTACTCGATAAGTGGCGATCACGCTGGTCGTGCTTGGAATTCGTTCGAGTTCCACGACATCGGCGAGCAGCGACCAACCATCGTCCGCGGCTCGCAGCCCGCTCACCCGCTCCGGCTCCTGCCCCGTGAGCTGGGAAAACTGGCCGAGCGCCCGGTGAACAACGTGCATCAGCCCACCGGTCCCGCCCGCCGAGTCATGATCGACGCGACCCCCGCCTGTACGGCGCTCGTCGCGTTGGGGAGCTGTCACGCGATCACTCGTCTGGTCGAATCCGGGTCAAGGGCATTTGTGTGTCAGATGGCTTCCGCCCGGTCCTCATCCCCGCTGGCCGGCGGCGAAAACCCGGAACTCCGGCTAAGACGGCGTGGCCCAAAACCGGCACTCCGGGAGTAGCGCGTCAAAATCGCAATGAGGCGAATCATGACGGGACGTGAGAAATTCCGGTCTCGCCCATCGCCGCGGTTCGAGGCGCGTCGGGCCCGGTGTCCGCCAGCGGCAGAGAGAGGCGCCGCGCTGTTCGGCTACACCGCGCTCTACGGCGCGGTTCCCGGCGAAGGAGAAGCTGACGGCCAAGATCCGAGCAGTGCGCGAGGAACGCACCAAGCTTGAGGAACGGCTGGAAGAGAGCGCCCGGCCGCTGGACGCCGGCCAGGAAGTGCTGGCGACGGTGCTCCGTCTGCTCGAAGATCCACGGGCGCGGTACAAGCGATCAGGCGTCCGTGCCCGCAAGGTCCTGAACACGGCGATCTTCACCAAGCTGTATCTGGATGTTGAAGGTGAGCCGGTAGTCACCAAGGACACGCTGACCGAGCCCTTCGCGGCCTCTGTGATGGATACCGGGCCTGGAGCCCGCCCAGCCTTGCTGACGGCGGGCCGGCGGGCGGGATGGTCGTGCAGGTTGCCCCGGCACGACAGAGCGGCGTCACCACATGGGATGACGCCGCCCTGGACGATCTTTCTGATGATCGGCTTCTGACCCTCGCCCTTGTGGGGCATGGTTCAAGTAAGGCTGTACTGGTGCGGGAGGGGGGACTTGAACCCCCACGCCCTAGGGCGGCAGATCCTAAGTCTGCTGCGTCTGCCATTCCGCCACTCCCGCGCCGTTCTAGCGTAGCGATCGGCGAGGGTCCGTCGGGCGGGTCGGTGCGCCGGTGGGCACGGCGCCAGGTTTCGCATGCGCGGCGCGGTCGAACTCGGATCGACGGGCAAATCGACCACCCAGGGTCATCGTGTTCGCGCGAACAGCGATGATGGTGGCTTCGCAGTAGTCCGAAGGTGACGCGACACGCGGCGGGGCGCAACGTGGCTGACAGCTTGCGCGTCAGATGTCGTCAGAGGGGACGGAGTGCCCGCCGACCGGGAGCTGGCGCCGTCGGTGGGCTTGGCCGAAAGAGCGGCGGAGTCACGCACCCCGGAGGGGGAAGATTCGGTGAGGCGAGCTGGCGGGCTTGTCGACGGCGAGCTGATTGACGTTCTTTTTCCCGGTAGCTGGGTGGTAAGGGTCGAACTCGACGAGCGGATCGTGAACGCCGTGTTCCGGCTGGACGCCGCCGAGCATGAGCGCCGCGCCCGGCTCGGGCTGGGGGCCCTGCGCTATCCGCGGCTGCTGCGCCTGCTTGCCGGGTTGCCCGCGGGCGTGCTCGTCGACGACCCGGATCTGCTGGCGGAGACCAGCCTGCTGCCGGACGGCGTCGTCAGCTGGTCGGCGGCAGGGGTCGGGCGGTTGGTCGAGCCTCCGCTGACCCTCGATGCGGTCGTCGTGCCTGCCGTGCGGGATGCGCAGACCCGGCATGTGCGCGTCGCCGACCGGTTCGCGCCCTACGCCCGTCGATGGGTCGTCACCGGCGGGGCGCGGGTCGATCCGGCGGTGCTCGTCGCTGCGTCGGTCGCCGGCGTCGGCCTGGCTGTGCGCGGCCTCGAGGTGGACGTCATCGTCGGGGCGCAATCGCCGGCCGGGCCCACCCAGCCCGGGCGTGGCTGGCTCCTTGCCGAGCAGGTCTACAGCACCTGGCTCGCCGCCGGCGCGCGCGGCGAGTGCGGCGAGCGCGGGCCGGATGTCGCGGCAGGCACGAGCGAAGCACCCGCCGGGCTGATCCGGCCGGCTGAACCAGGCCTAGCGCTGAGCTAGGCCGGGCGCTGACCAGGCCTCGCAAGGCCGGACAAGCCTCGCGAGGTCGGACAGGCCCCGCGAGGTCGAACAGGCCGGCGCCGCGGAGAGGGCGGCGACGGCGGCACTCATCCGCCGCGAGTCCGCCTCCTTCGCCCGGCCGGGCGAAGGAGGCGGACATCTCGTAGTACGAGGCGCGTACAGGGCGGCTCGGATGAAGTGTGATGAGGGATGCGACTGGGGTGCCACGGTCCGGGGACGGATGGATCGGTCCGGACACCTCAGTCGCGTCCTCAACCTACCTGCTCGATAGCTGATAGTCACTGATCGATTACAGGTAGTTCCCAGACTACACCCCGAGGTCGGTCGATGCCGGCTGACGCACCCTTTGGTCGCGATATCGCCGCTGAAGCGCGCATCCGTACCGCTCTCTAGCCGGCCGGCCACGCTGGGTGGTGGGCGTGCGCCTTATCACGGTCGACGCATAGCAGGCAAGATCAGGACACTTCTGGACGTCCCACCCGGAGTTCCATGGTTCGGCAATGCGCTGGTGATGACACCCACAGGGTGATCCCGAGCTTTCCGGCTTAGTCTTTGCCCTCATGAGTGACGCGCCGATTGGTGTCTTCGACAGCGGCGTAGGCGGTCTGACGGTGGCCCGGGCGATTCTGGACCAGCTGCCGCACGAACCGCTGCTGTACTTCGGTGACACCGCGCACGCGCCCTACGGGCCGCGGCCGATTGCCGACATCCGACGGCTCGCTCTCGGCGCGATGGACACCCTTGTCGCCGAGGGCGTGAAGATGCTGGTGATCGCGTGTAACACGGCCAGCGCCGCCTGCCTGCGCGACGCCCGCGAGCGGTACGACGTGCCGGTCGTCGAGGTGGTGCTCCCGGCCGCGAGGCGCGCGGTCGCCGCGACCCGCAGCGGCCGGGTCGGCGTGATCGGGACCGTCGCCACCATCGCCAGCCGGGCCTACGACGACGCGGTCGCCGCGGCGGCGGGCGTGACGCTCACGAGCGTGGCGTGCCCGGCGTTCGTCGACTTCGTGGAACGCGGCACGACGACCGGCCGCCAGTTGCTCGGACTCACCGAGGCATACCTGGCGCGGTTGCAAGAAGCCGACGTCGACACCCTAATCCTCGGATGTACCCATTATCCGCTGCTCACAGGGGTTATCAGCCTCGTGATGGGGGAAGAGGTCACGTTGGTGAGCAGTGCCGAGGAGACCGCCAAGGACACCTATCGGGTGCTGGCCCGCGGCGGCCTGTTCCGTGATCCCGAGCTCCCTCCACCCGCGCATCGTTTCCTCGCGACCGGAGATCCTCACTCCTTCAACCGGGTCGGGCGTCGGTTCCTCGGTCCGGAGCTGGCAACGGCGCTACCCGCGTATCCGACCAGTGACTCTCTGGTTGCGTCGACCATCGGTGCGGCTGCTCTCCAGGCCCGCGGCGCGAGCACCGCTGGCGCGCGAGTGCCCTCGCCACCGAGCATGGCGAGGAGCACGGAGGAACGGGACGGGAGCGGCGACATGACGGCGGTCCTGACGACGGCGACGCCAGCGGCGACGGTGACGGTGCCGCCAGCGGCTACACCGGCGGCCGAGGCGGTGCGTCCGTGAAACTCACGATTCTCGGCTGTTCCGGGACGTACCCGGGTCCAACGTCCGCGTGCTCGTCCTACCTCGTCGAGTCAGACGGATTCCGCCTTGTTCTGGACGCCGGTAACGGGTCGCTCGGCGAGCTCCAGCGGCATTGCGACCTGCGTGACGTCGACGCGGTGCTCCTCAGCCACCTGCACGGCGACCACTGCCTCGACCTCGTCGTCCAGAGCTATGCCCGCCGCTACCACCCGCAGGGCATGCCGCCCAAGCTGCCTGTCTACGGGCCGATCAACACCCGGGAGCGGCTGTGCGGCGCGTTCGAGCGCTGGCCCGAGGACTCCCTCGCCGATATCTACGACTTTCGAACGATCGGACCCGGCCGGGTGCATGTCGGACCGTTCCTCGTCGACCTGGCCCGCGTCGCGCACCCCGTCGAGGCGTACGGGGTGCGGATCAGCGCCGAGGACAAGGTGCTGACCTACTCCGGCGACACCGGGCCGTGCGAGAAGCTCGTCCGCCTCGCCAAGGACAGCGACCTGTTCCTCTGCGAGGCCGCGTTCCTCGACCATGAGGACAACCCGCCCGATCTGCACCTCACCGGCCGGGAGGCCGGCCTGCACGCCGAGGCGGCCGGTGTCGGCCAGCTGGTCGTCACCCATCTCGTCCCCTGGGGCGACGCGGCGCGCAGCGAGGCGGAGGCCACCGCCGCCCACAGCGGCCGGACCTCGGTCGCCTCTCCCGGTGCCGTCTACGAGATCTGACGGCACCGTCGCCCGCCGACGACCGCGCGGAAGTCGCGCCCGGCCTGGCCGATCCGTGGGGAAGGTCCGGATAAGGTCCGGACGTGACCAGACATGACGGCAGGGCAGCCGACCAGATCCGGGACGTGGCGATCGCCCGCGGCTGGCAGGAGCACGCGGAGGGGTCCGCGCTGATCACAGCAGGCCGGACGCGGGTGCTCTGCGCCGCCTCGGTCACCGAGGGCGTGCCCCGCTGGCGCAAGGGCAGCGGCCTCGGCTGGGTGACGGCCGAGTACGCGATGCTGCCGAGGGCGACGAACACCCGCAACGACCGGGAGTCCGTCCGCGGCAAGATCGGCGGCCGCACCCACGAGATCTCCCGCCTGATCGGCCGCAGCCTGCGCGCCTGCCTCGACCTCAAGCAGCTGGGCGAGAACACGATCGCGATCGACTGCGACGTGCTGCTGGCCGACGGGGGCACCCGCACCGCGGCGATCACCGGCGCCTACGTGGCCCTCGCCGACGCCTGCCGCTGGCTGAACCGGCCGAAGGCGATCATCGACGGGGTGAGCGCCGTCAGCGTGGGTGTCGTCGGCGGCGCGTCCCTGCTCGACCTCGCCTACGTCGAGGACTCGGCCGCCGACACGGACATGAACGTCGTCTGCACGCACACCGGCAAGTTCGTCGAGGTCCAGGGCACGGCCGAGGGCGTCGCCTTCGACCGGGCCACCCTCGACGGCCTGCTCGACCTCGCCGTCGGCGGCTGCGCCCAGCTCGCGAAGCTGCAGAACGACGCGCTGGCCGGGCCGCTGCCGGCCGGGCCGGCGCGCACCGCAAGCTCGGGCCGGGGCCCGGCGCGCGCTGGCGGCGCGGAGCCGGCGAGCGTGAGCCGATGAGCGCCCGGGGCACGGCCGTGCGGGTGGTGCTCGCCAGCCGCAACGACGCCAAGCTCGCCGAGCTGCGCCGGATCCTCGCGGCGAGCGACGCATCGGTCGAGCTGGTGGCGCTGCCACCGGGGCCGGAGGTACCCGAGACGGGCCAGACGTTCGCCGAGAACGCGCTGATCAAGGCGCGGGACGCGGCGGCGACGACGGGCCTGCCCGCGGTGGCCGACGATTCGGGGCTCACGGTCGACGAGCTCAACGGCATGCCAGGCGTCCGCTCCGCCCGGTGGGCGGGCAGCCCGTCCGGTACCAGCCGGGTCGACCGCGACGCGGCGAACAACACCCTGCTGCTCGCCCAGCTCGACGACGTCCCGGCGGACCGCCGCGGCGCGGCGTTCGTCTGCGCGGCGGCGTTCGTCAGCCCCGAGGGCCGCGAGCACGTCGTGCACGGCGAGCTGCGCGGCCGGCTGCTGACCGGCGGGCGCGGTGAGCACGGCTTCGGCTACGACCCGCTCTTCGTCCCGGCCGGCGAGACCCGCACGAGCGCGGAGCTCACCGCGGCCGAAAAGGACGCGATCAGCCACCGCGGCCAGGCCTTTCGCGCGCTCGCGGCCGCGCTGCCCGCGCTGCTCGGCCAGTAGGCCGTCCGCGCGTCAGGGCCGGATGCGACCTCGGCCCGGACGCCTTGTCGTATGCGGATGGTAACATTGTGCGACGGATTGGGTGGTGGCGAGCGGGTCGGCACTAGTCCGCCGGTCGTCTGCACGCGGCCGGGCCGGTTCGTCGGGCAGCGGAAAGGTGCGGCAGAAATCGTGACCGCCGAGAAGATCAGGGTCATTTTTGGCGCCGATGACACGAACGAGTGCGTGACCGCGGTGTCGGACTATCTTCACGCGAACTTCGACACGAGCACCGTGGACGCGACGACCTGGCCGGAGCTTTCCGAGACGGTCGCCGCGGGCGTTGCCGCCGGCGAGTACCGGTTCGGCGTCCTCATGTGCTGGACGGGCACCGGCACGGCGATCGCCGCGAACAAGGTCGTCGGCGTTCGGGCCGCCCAGGCGTGGGAGCCGTGGATCGCCAGGAACGCCCGACTCTGGAACGACGCGAACGTCCTCACGATGAGCCTCAAGCGCACGGCGCCCGACGTCGCCGTCGACTGTCTGAAGGCGTTCTTCGCCGTGGACGCCCCGGACCCGGACGAGGTCCCGCAGATCGACAAGCTCCGCGGCCGCTGACCGAAGCGGGGCCGGCGGCCCGGCCCGGCCGCCGGGCGAGCTCCGCCGCCGCCCGAGCTTCGGTCGCCGGCCGAGCCGCGGGCGATCTCCTAGAACGGGTCCGCACCGACCAGGCGGGTGCGCAGTGAGACCAGCGAGTCCTCGGGAATGCCGGCCTGGATCGCCCAGGCGCTCGCGCTGCCCCACTGCGTGTCGACACCCTCGAGGAAGCCGGCCATCACCTCGGCGCGGACGCGGAGCTGGTCCGCCTCCGCGCGCGTCTGGATGCCGCGCTGGTAGGACGGCAGCTGGGAAAGCCGGCTCTCGATCAGGTGGATGCGCTCGTTCGTCGCGACATAGTCGGCGATGATCGCCTCGCGGTCCACGCCGGCGATGGTCAGGACGAGCGCGGCCAGCACACCGGTGCGGTCCTTGCCGGCGGCGCAGTGGAACAGCGTCGGGCCGTTGTCCGCGTCGCAGATCAGTCGGACCGCCGTCGCCACCGCGTCCCCGGCCAGGCGGACGTAGTCGAGATAGTGCGAGACCCGGTCGTCGCTGATCCTGGTGCGCACCAGCGCGTCGTACGTGGGGTCGTCCGGCATGACCCAGCGGGTCGTGAGGAACGAGAGATTGTGGTACTCGACCGGCTCGAACTCGAGCAGGCCGCGTCCTTCCCTGGCCGCCTCCTCGACCGCGCGAAGGTCGAGAATCGTCCGGAGGTTGAACTCGTCGCGCAGCCGGGCGAGCCCGGCGGCCGTGAGGTGCTGAAGGGTGTCGCTGCGCAGCAGCACACCGTAGCGGGTCTCGGAGCCGTCGATGGTGGGGAGGCCACCTAGATCGCGGACGTTGTCGCAGCCGTCGATCTCATACCAGCGATCCACTCGTTTGATGCTAGTCGGCTGACCGAATCCGGCGCCCGCATTGCCGGCTACGTCTCGGCCTTGGCCGCGCTGTCCGGCTGGTCGGAATCGGCCGATTTCAAGGTGTGCTCCGCGCGGTGTTGACCTGGCCGGCGCGCGGTGCCCCCTCTACCGGGTGGCGGGGCGGCGGCCAGGCTGGCGGGCGCCGGTCGTCCGCGGGCAGGCCGGCGACGGCGGTCGCGTCGGCGCTCGCGTCCCGGGGGGCGCCCGGCGACGACGATCCGGCGGCGGCGATGGGGCGGGCGGGCACGCCGGCGACGACCAGGTCGGGCAGGACGTCGTCGACGACGACCGCACCCGCGCCGACGACGGCTCCGGGGCCGATCCGGCGCATCCGCACGACCGTCGCCTGGCTCCCGATCCAGGCGCGGTCGCCGATCTCGACGTCGCCGCAGACGCGGGCGCCGGGCGCGAGCGTCGCGTAGTCGCGCAGCCGGCAGTCGTGCGCCACGCTCGCGGCGACGTCGAGCAGCACGTGCCGGCCGGTCGTGACGTTCGTCGTGATGCTGGCGAGCGCACAGATGACGGTGCCGGGGCCGAGGGTGACGTCGCCGCCGACCGTGGCCCGCGGATGCACGAGCGTCGCCGGGCGGCGGCCGAGCGCGCTGGCGTAGCGGTCGATCCGGGCGCGCGCGCCGGGCGACGCGACGCCGATCAGGTAGTCGGCGTCGACGTCGGCCAGCCGGTCGAGCCCGCCGAGCAGGCGAGCGCCGCGCCGAGCCACGAGATCCTCGTCGATCGGCCGTCGTGCGGTCTCGGCGGGCGGCGGGGAGCCGTCCCGCGGTTCCTCGGCCACGAATCCCGCGAGGTGGTAGGCGGGCGCGTCGGGTGTGGCGGCGTTGACGGCTTCGACCACGTCGAGGAGCTCGCGGCCGTAACCGCCGGTCCCGATGATGATCAGTTGCCGACGGTGGCGGCGTGTTGGCACGAGGTGACCGTAGAGCGCCTCGCTAGCGAGTTCAACGAGGCGCCGCGCCGGAGGTCATCCTGCATCGACTGTCACTGATTGTTTCGTGTCAACTCGTGCTCGTAATCGTAGATCGGGAGGGAGGGAAGCATACTACGGATGGCAGCTGGTCAACTCCGAAGGGTGATGAAGCGATGAAGGTCGTGGTGACCGGCGGAGCCGGGTTTCTCGGCTCCCACCTGACCAGGGCGCTGCTCTCGTCCGGCTGCGACGTGATCGTGGTCGACGACCTGAGCACCGGTGCCGTCTCCAACCTCTCCGGGCTGCCGATCAAGCTCGTCGTCGGCAGCGTCACCGACCGCGCCCTGCTGGAGGAGGCCACCGCCGGCGCCGACAGCATCGTCCATCTGGCGGCCAGGCCCTCCGTCGAGCGTTCGCTGCTTGATCCGATGGCCAGCCACGACGTGAACGTCACCGGCACGCTCACCGTCCTCGACGTCGCCCAGCGAGCCGAGGCACACGTCATCGTGACCTCGTCGGGATCGGTCTACGGCGGTGCCGACCTCCTGCCCTGTCGGGAGGACGGCCCGGTCGCCCCGCGCAGCCCGTACGCGGCGAGCAAGCTCGCGGCGGAGGCCTACGCGCTGGCCTACCAGGCCAGCTTCGGGCTGCCGGTGCTGGTCGCGCGGCTCTTCACGGTCTTCGGCCCGTTCCAGTCGGTGGGGCACGCCTACTCGGCGGTCATCCCGTCGTTCATCGACGCGGCGCTGTCCGGTCGACCGCTCACGGTGTTCGGGGACGGAAAGCAGACTCGGGACGTCGCCTACGTGGAGCCGATCGCGGCGATGCTCGCCGACGCGACCACCCGCCGACTCGCCCACCCGGGACCGGTGAACCTGGCGTTCGGCAACCGGGTCGACCTGCTGACCATGGTCGCCCACCTGGAGGAGATCGTCGGCTACCCGCTGCCGGTCGCCTTCGGGCCGACCCGGGCCGGCGACGTCCGCGACCTGCAAGCCGACGTGTCGACCGTCCGGACCCTGTTCCCGCACGCGACCACCGTCGACCTCGCGACCGCACTGGACCACACCGTCGCCTGGTACGCCGCCCGCGGCGGCCACCCGGTCGCCTCCCAGGGGCCGCCGCCCGTCCGCGGCCGCGCCTGACCAGCCCGGCCGCGCCCCCACGGCCCGGGTTTCGCCGGGCCGTGGGGAAGCATGCGCGCACCGCTGCCGTCCGCGGTCTCGGGAGCTAGGCAATGAAGGCGATCGCGCGGCCGTCCGGGTCGCCCTGCCGGGAGGCGGCGGTGCTGGTCGACCGGATGCCGGGTGCCGTCTCGTGGCCTGGCGCGCCTGGCAGGGCCCGGCGGATGGCAGGCTTGGTAGGTGGTCGGACAGGCGCGGGTGCACGGTCTGGCGCTCGACGTGCCGTCGCCGGTTGCCGAGCTGATCGACGACCGGCTGTCCCCCGTACGACTGCTGCTCAAGCGGGATGACCTGATCCACGCCGACTTTCCCGGCAACAAGTGGCGGAAGCTGGCCGGCAATCTCGCCGCGGCGGTCGAGCAGGGCGCCGAGACGCTCCTGACGTTCGGTGGGGCGTACTCGAACCACATCGCCGCGACCGCGGCCGCCGGCACGCACTTCAGCTTCCGGACCGTGGGTGTGATTCGCGGCGAGGAGCATCTGCCACTCAACCCCGTTCTCGCTCGGGCGACCGAGCAGCACGGGATGCGGCTGACCTACCTCGACCGGACTCGCTACCGCGTCCAGGAGGACCCGGCGCTGCTCGCCGAGCTTGCGGCCGAGTTCGGTCCCTTCTACCTGCTCCCCGAGGGCGGCAGCAACGCACTCGCGGTGCACGGCTGTGCCGCGCTGGCGGCCGAGATCGTCAGCCAGGTTCCCGACGTCGACGTGGTGCTGTGCCCGGTCGGGACGGGCGGCACGCTCGCCGGTCTCGCCGGCGGCCTCGGCCCGGATCGGCGGGCGATCGGAGTGTCGGTGCTCAAGGGCGGCGGCTTCCTCGCCGAGGAGGTCACGTCACTCCAACGCGCCGCGTTCGGCCACGAAGCCGGGGACTGGCACGTAGCCGAGGACTTTCACTTCGGCGGGTATGCCCGGCGCACGCCGGCGTTGGACGCGTTCATCGACGACTTCGCGGAGCGACACGGTCTGGTCCTGGACTGGGTGTACGTCGCGAAGATGATGTACGGGCTCTTCGCCATGGTCGCCGACGGGCGGATCCCCACCGGCTCGACCGTCGTCGCGGTCGTCACCGGGCGCTGACTTCAGTGCACATCTGGCGATCTTCGGGAGATCGGCCCGGCGAACGGTCGACCGCCCTGCGCCGGCGCCGCCCGCCTCACCAGAGGCGGGATTGGCCGGTGTGGGGGCGGAAGGCGTTCGCCGGATCGCCGATGGGGTCCGGGTAGTCGAGGGAACGGCGTCACCTGCCGACAGGCGCCACGGCTGGTGGATCTCGCCGCCGGGCAGATGGGCCAGTTCGGGTACGTAGCGGCGGACGTAGGCACCCTCTGGGTCGAAGCGCTCGGCCTGACGCAGCGGGTTCAGGACGCGGTTGGGGCGGGTGTCGGTGCCCGTGCCGGCCACCCACTGCCAGTTGAGGTTGTTGTTGGCCAGATCGCCGTCCACCAGATGCTCCAGGAAGTACGCGGCACCGGGCCGCCAGTCCAGGCCCAGGGTCTTCGTCAGCAGGCTGGCCGTGACCATCCGGGTCCGGTTGTGCATCCAGCCGTCGCTGAGCAGCTGGCGCATGGCAGCGTCGACGATCGGGATACCGGTCTGGCCGGTCCGCCAGGCCTCGAACGCGTCCGGATCGTCGCGCCACTCCCGGTCGGAACGGCGGTAGTCGTCATGAGTGGCATCCGGGCGCGCGGCCAGCAGCTGGTAGTAGAAGTCGCGCCAGGCGAGCTGACGGACGAAGGCACGGGCTCCGTCGCTCGAGCCGCCGGCATGGGTCGCCAGCTCCAGCGCGGACAGACAACCGAAATGCAGATACGGCGAGAGCCGGGACGTTCCGTCCTCGGCGGGCAGGTCGTGCCGTTCCTCGTAGCGCTTCACGTCTTCGCGCAGCCACCGGCCTGCCCGCTCGCGCCCGGCCGTCTCACCACCCGCGAACCCGCCGGCGCCTGAACGCTTGCGCACGGCGGGCAACCGGCCCGGATCGACCTCGGGCAGCCGGATCCGCTCCGGCGACGGTACGACCCGGCGCCACGGCGCGTCGGTCCACCGCCGGTGATACGGGGTGAATATCGCGAAATGGTCGCGGCCAGCCGGTGTGAGCCGGCCCGGGCCGACGACGACGTTCACCTCGTCATGGCAGCGCAATTCCCGGCCTCGCTCCCCCAGCGCGGACCGCAGCCTGCTCTGACGCTGCTGCGCGTAGGCGGACGCGTCGGCGGCGATGTGCACCCGGGCGGCGCCCACCTCGTCGGCGAGCCGGCAGATCTGCTCGACCGGCTTGCCCTCGCGGATCACCAACCGTCCCCCCAGCTCACGCAGCGCGTGGTCGAGGTCGGCCAGACTCTCGGCGAGGAACCGCCGGCGGTTGTCCGAGGCGAACACGGGCCGGGCGGTGTCCGCGTCCCGGACGAAGAGCGGCACCACCTGCTCGGCCCCGTCGACGGCAGCCGCGAGCATCGGGTTGTCGTGCACGCGGAGGTCCCGGGTGAAGACCGCCACCGTGGTCACCATTGCCGCCCCGTGTGTGTCGCCTCCCCCGCCGCCGCCGAGCCCTCGGCCGGCGAACCCTCGGCCGGCGAACGCCCTGCCGGCGAGTCTCCGGCCGCCGCCTGCCCGGCCGCCGCCGTCGTCGCTGCCGCCGTCATTCCCGATGCCGTCGCGCTGGCCGTCGGACGCTCGGCCAAGGTGATGACGGTACGGGCCATCCGGCCGAGCATGACGCCCCGCAGCGGAGCCAGCGCCTTCCAGGCCAGATGGCCGGCGAGTCCGCGCGGCTCGACGATCAGCCGCTGCCGGTAGCCGGCGCCGCCCCCACTCGTCGCGCCTGGTCCGACGGCTCCGACGGCTCCAGCGCTTTCAACGCTTTCAACGGCTCCGGCGGCTTCAGCGGCTCCGGCGGCTCCGGCGGCTCCGCCTGCTCCAGCGGCTTCGCCCGCCCCGGCGGCCTCGACGGACAGCTCAAGCCAGGTTCGGCCCGGAACGCGCGACCGCGGCCGCAGTCGCAGCCGGTGGGGCGCTTCGGCCTCGTCCACCCGCCACCACCCGTTCTCCTCGCTCGCGGCCACGATGGCCTGCCACAGCCGTCCAGGATCGGCGTCGGTGTGGATCTCGCGCATGTCCTGATAGACGGTGCCGCCCGACCAGTCCGGGTCCGTCGGCAGCGGCTCGGACGGCGCGGTCCCGGCAACCCGCTGGCCGGAGCCCGCCAGCGCGCCGGGCTTGGCGAACGACTTGGCCCGCGCCCAGCCCGACGGCGGGGCCGTCTCCCGCATCCGTGCCAGCGCGAGCGCGACCGCCTCGTCGTAGCCGGTCAGCCCACGAGCGGGATCGGGGACATAGGCGGCCAGGTCCCGGTCGTGGCAGCGGACCTCGTGCACGAGCGAGGAGATCAGCGGCACGGCGATGCTGTGCGGCACCGGCGTCACCAGGTTGACCCACTGCGCGGACAGCCATGGCGTGAGCAGCGGCACCGGCATCACGACCCGGCGCGGCAGGCCCGCGACCGCGGCATAGCGGGTCATCATCTCCAGATAGGTCAGAACCTCGGGCCCGCCGATGTCGAAGCCGCGGCTGACCTCGGCCGGCATCAGGTCCGCGGTCCGGGTCAGGTAGTAGAGCACGTCCCGGATGGCGATCGGCTGGACGCGAGTATGCACCCACCGCGGCGTGACCATGACCGGCAGCCGTTCAGTGAGGTAACGGAGCATCTCGAAGCTCGCCGACCCGGAGCCGATGATGACGGCGGCCTGCAGCAGGGTCGTCGGCACTCCGGACTCGAGCAGGATCTGGCCGACCTCGGCGCGGGACGCCAGATGCGCGGACAGCTGCTCACCTGCCGGGCTGATCCCGCCCAGGTAGATGATCCGCCGCACGCCGGCCTGGCGGGCGGCCTCGGCGACGATGCGCGCGGCAGCCCGGTCGCGCTTGACGAAGTCACGCTGGTGCAAGGAGTGCACCAGGTAGTAGAGAACGTCCTGTCCGGCCAGCGCCGAGGCGATCTGGCCCGCGTTCGTGACGTCCGCGGCGACCACCTCGGCCCGGTGGCTCCATGGGGCGCCGGCCAGCTTCGCCGGGCTGCGGGCGCCTGCGCGCACGATGTGCCCCCGGTCGAGCAGTTCGGGGACGAGCCGGCTGCCCACGTAACCCGTCGCCCCGACCACCACGCATCTCATGCTCTGGCGCTTCCCACTTCGGGCGCCTTCGACCCTCCGCCAGGCCGCCGTGGCCTGCGCGTCCACCCCCGCCACCATCATCGGAGGCTCGGGCAGCCACCCACGTCCAGGCAGGGCCAACTGGGGTCGAATCCCTCGTTTCAACCCCGATTTGGGCTGCCAAGACGAAGATCAGGAGAGGGACAGGCCCCGGCCGAGCGTCGGGGTCAGGCCCAGAGCTGGCCCTCGAGCGCCGCCTCCGCCTCCTCCAGCGTTCCCGCGTAGGCGCCGGTGGACAGGTACTTCCAGCCGCCGTCGCACACGATGAACGCGATGTCCGCGCGCCGGCCCTCCCTGACCGCCTTGTCGGCCTGGCCGAGCGCAGCGTGCAGGATCGCGCCCGTGGAGATGCCGGCGAAGATCCCCTCCTCGGCGACCAGCTCACGGGTCCGCCGCAGCGCCTCCCGCGGGCCGACCGAGTACCGCGACGTCAGCACGGCCGGGTCGTAGAGCTCGGGCACGAAGCCCTCGTCGATGTTGCGCAGGCCGTAGACCAGCTCGCCGTACCGAGGCTCGGCGGCGACGACCGTGATGCCCGGGACGCGCTCCTTCAGGTAGCGGCCGGTTCCCATCAGCGTGCCAGTGGTGCCGAGGCCGGCGACGAAGTGGGTGATGCTCGGCAGGTCCTCGAGGATCTCCGGGCCGGTCGTCTCGTAGTGCGCCTGCGCGTTCGCCGGGTTGCCGTACTGGTACAGCATCACCCAGTCGGGATGTTCCGCGGCAAGCCGTTTGGCGACCGCCACCGCCTCGTTCGAGCCGCCGGCCGCCGGCGAGTAGATGATCTCCGCGCCCCACATGGCCAGCAGCTGCCGGCGCTCGACCGAGGTGTTCTCGGGCATGACGCAGGTCAGGCGGTAGCCCCGCTGCCGGCAGACCATCGCCAGCGAGATCCCGGTGTTGCCGGACGTCGGCTCCAGCACCATCGCGCCCGGAACGAGGACGCCGCGCTTCTCGGCGTCCTGCACCATCCACAGCGCCGCCCGGTCCTTGATCGAGCCGGTCGGGTTGTCCTGCTCCAGCTTGGCCCACAGCCGCACGTCCGCGGACGGCGAGAGCCGCGGCAGCCCGACCAGGGGCGTGCGGCCGACGGAGCTCACCAGGGAGTCGTAACGCATGATCTGCTACCGATCTGTGACCTGCTCGTCAGCCGCCGGCGACGGCGGGCAGGATGGTCACCCGGCCCAAAGTCGCCGGCACCATGGCGGAGCCGCCGGCGACGGCGGGCAGGATGGTCACACTGTCGCCGTCGGCGAGCTTGGCGTCGAGGCCGCCGAGGAAGCGGACGTCCTCGTCGTTGATGTAGACGTTGACGAAGCGGTGCAGCTCACCGGCGCCCTCGCCAGACACCAGCCGGCCGCGCAGCCCGTCATACCGGGTGTCGAGGTCGACGAACAGCGCGCCGAGGGTGTCTCCGGTGCCCTCCACCAGCTTCGAGCCGCCGGTGTGGGTACGCAGGATGGTCGGCACGCGGACCTGGACTGCCATGGTGTTCCTCGTCTCCTCGGTGCTCGCGCCCGGCGGGCGGCGGCGACGCGCCCGGCGCGTCCGGGCGCGAAACGTTCTCGTGCTGGCCAGCGTCGCCGCGCACGGCCGGGCCAACCGGCCGGCACGACGAGCGGCTCCAGTGTTTCAGGGTTCGGCGTCTCCGGGGCGCCCACTCACAGACATGATCACGCCCTCGGCGATCCCTCTGCGCAACGTTGCCGGCGGTGCGGACGCTTCCCGGGCGGGCGCGGGGAGGCTCAGCGCGCGCGGCGACAGCGGGCGCTGGCCACGCGGAGCAGGTCGACGTGTAGGCGCGCGACGAGCCGCAGGGGCTGGTGGGACGCGGTGGGGACGTCCTCGGCCACCGCGGCGCCGGGCCGCGCGCGAAGGCGGGACGCGCTCATGGGGCCATCGTTGCACAGATATGACGCGAACAGCGTGGACCGCCGTTCAGATGATCTCGACGGGCTCCTCGGTGATGGCGCCGTCGACGATCCGGTACGACCGGAACTCGGTGGCGTCGGGCTCGCGGGTCGAGGCCAGCACGTAGTGCGCGCCGGGTTCCGCGGCGAACGAGACGTCCGTGCGGGACGGGTAGGCCTCGGTGGCGGTGTGCGAGTGGTAAATGACGACGGGCTCTTCGTCCTGGTCGTCCATCTCGCGCCAGACCCGCAGCTGCTCCATCGAGTCGAACCGGTAGAACGTGGGCGACCGTTCCGCGTTCTCCATCGGAATGAACCGAACCGGCGTGTCCGAACCGGCCGGCCCGGCGACCACGCCGCACGCCTCGTCGGGATGGTCGCGGCGGGCATGGTCAACAATCGCCTGATAGAGGGCCCGCTCAATTCGCAGCACGCCAACAACCTACCCGCGCAGCCATCGGCCACCGGCCCGAAGATCCGGCGGCCGGGGACCGGGGAGTGAGCGCCGTCGGGCGGGCCGCCGACCGTCCCTGACCGCCGCGCACCGGCATCGACGACCTCACGGCCGCGGTCAGAAAAGCGCGCGGACGAGGTTGTCGACGAGGTTGGTCAGCAGGTCGTACATCTCGATGAACGGGGCCCGCTGGTCGTCGGAGGGCAGGTCGCCGAGCTCGTCGAGGTAGTTGTCGTCGGTGATGCCGAGCCGGGTGCCGAGCACGAGGCGCAGGTCGTTGAGCGTCGTCAACCAGTCCTGCGCGGTCTCCTCGTCGAGGACCAGCGCCTGGCCGGGACCGGGCAGCGTGGCGAGCACCCGACGGGCCGCGGCGCGCTTGTGGGCCAGCGCGTCGTCGGTGCGGCGGCGGCGGAAGTCGCCGGAGGCCAGGGGGTCCTCGGGGTACGGGTCGGGCAGCAGCCGGGCCAGCGCCGGGTCCTCGGGCGGCGGCGGCGCGGTGTCGCGCAGGCCGACGAGGGCCTCCAGCGGGTCGTCCACCGGGGGCGGCTCCAGCATCCCGTCGATCAGCCGGACGAGCTCGGCGAGGATCGTGCCCTCCCAGCGGGGCAGCCGCAGCTCCACGCCGTTGGCCGTCCGCCGGAAGCAGTCCGGGAATCTGTAGTAGTGCCCCACGTTCCCGTCCCCATCCGGCGGCATGCCCCGGCGCAGGGGGCGTATCGAGCTCACTGGTCAGCTAGTCCTGTCTGACGGTCGCCCAGAGGCCGTAGGTGTGCAGCCGCGCGGCGTCCCGTTCCATCTCGTCGCGGGTACCGCTGCTGACCGACGCCCGGCCCTTCTGGTGAACGTCGAGCATGAGTTTGTGGGCCGTCGGCCGGTCGTAGCCAAACAGCTTCTGGAGGACGTAGGTCACATAGGACATCAGGTTGATCGGGTCGTTCCAGACGATCGTGATCCAGGGTCGGTCGTCGCTGAGCGCCTCGTCGATCTCCTCGATGTCGGCGGGTGAGACGGTGGTCGCGGTCACGAACCCTATTCTGACGCATTCCCCGGCGCCCTTCTCGTCGGGCGTCTGCTCAGCATCCGCGCCGTCGTCCCCGCGCGGCGCGACCCGCCGGACCTGCGGGCCCGCGCGGACGCCGACCTAGACCGACCGTCGCAGCAGCGGCGGGTACAGCGCCGTCGCGGAACCGCGCCGGTACAGCTGCGCGGGCCGGCCGCCGCCACGCGGCGAGCTGACGGCGCCGACGGCGACGACGAAGTCCGGCGTACTCAGCACCTTGCGCCGGAAGTTGGGCGGGTCCAGGCTCACGCCCCACGCGGCCTCGTAGACGCGGCGCAGGTCGGCGACGGTGAACGGTTCCTCGCAGAACGCCGCCGCCATCGGGGTGTACTCCAGCTTGCTGCGGGCGCGCTCGACCCCGTCGGCGACGATCCGCGGATGGTCGAAGGCGAGCGTCGGGCCCTCCGGGGAGTCGAGGTCCTCGACCGGCCACCAGCGCGCCTGCTGGCCGCGGCGCCCCGGCCGCGGCGGCGGCAGGTTCGGCAGCAGCGCCAGATAGGCGACGCTGACGACCCGGGTGCGCGGGTCCCGGCCCGGGTCGCCATAGGAGTACAGCTGCTCCAGGTGGCCCGCCGTGGCGACGCCCGTCTCCTCCGCGAGCTGCCGGCGCGCCGAGGAGTCGAGGTCCTCGTCGGCCCCGACGAAGCCGCCGGGCAGGGCCCAGTAGTCCTGGAACGGCGGCTCGTCGCGCTGGATGACGAGCACGCACAGCCGTCCGGCCCGCAGCGTGAGCAGAACCACGTCGACGGTGACGCTGATGCCCGGCAGACCGGGTCCGGTGCCGCCGCCTTCATCGCCGGCCGTCGTCGAGCTCACCGAGCCAGCTTCTCGCACGGCCGCCGACCCCCGTCACCGCGGGATGGCGCTGATCACCGGGAGGCAGGGTTGGCCGAAGGTGACCGATCGGGCGTGTGCGGGCAGGTCGGCGATCGCCGCACGGTGGTGCTCGCGGGCGCGCAGCAGCCCAGCCGCGCCGGTCGGCGCGCCGTCCACGACCGCGCCGGCGCGCACCAGCGGCACGAGCAGCGGCCGGTCACGGCCGGGCCCGCCCAGGTGCAGGGTCGTCGGTGCGGGCCCGTCGAGCTCGGCCGGCGCCGGCCCGCCGGCCGCGCCCTCCTGGTCGTGGCCCGCGCGTGCTCCCCCGCCCGGGCGGTACCCGGCCGGAACCACCAGGTCGATGACCGCGACCCCGTCGACGTCGTGCCGACGCAGCACCTCCTTGCGCCCGCCCCGCGTCGCCTTGCCCACGGACGTCTTGGCCACCGGCCGGCCGTCGACCTCGACCAGCTTGTAGACGAAGCCCGCGGTCGGGGCGCCCGAACCGGTCACCAGGCTGGTGCCCACTCCGTAGCCCGCGGCGGGGACGGCGGCGAGCCTGGCGATCCCGTGCTCGTCGAGGTCGCCGGTGACGACGATGCGGGTGCCGGTGGCGCCCAGCGCGTCGAGCTGGGCGCGGGCCGCCCGCACGCCGGCCGCGAGGTCGCCGCTGTCGATGCGGACGGCGCCGAGGCCCGGCCCCGCCGCCGCGACGGCGGCCGCGATGCCGGTCGGCGTGTCGTAGGTGTCGACGAGCAGCGTGGTCTCCGGGCCGAGGGTGGCGACCTGGGCGGCGAACGCGTCGTGTTCCGCGGCATGGACGAGGGTGAACGCGTGCGCGGCCGTGCCGGAGGTGGGCACGCCCCAGCGGCGCGCGGCCTCCAGGTTCGACGTCGACGCGAAGCCGACCAGGTAGGCGGCCCTGGCGGCGGCGACGGCGGCCTCCTCGTGGGTGCGCCGCGAGCCCATCTCGATAAGCGGTCGGTCCCGAGCGGCCTGCACCATCCGGGCGCCGGCGGCCGCGATCGCGCTGTCGTGGTTGAGCACCGACAGGGTCAGCGTCTCCAGCAGCACGCACTCCGCGAACGTGCCCTCCACGACCAGCACCGGGGTTCCGGGCAGGTAGGGCTCGCCCTCGGCGAATCCGTGGATGTCACCGGAGAAGCGGTAGTCGGCCAGCCAGTCAGCGGTCTCGGCGTCGATGACGCCGGTACCGGTGAGCAGGCTTAGCTCCGCGGGTCCGAACTGGAAGTCAGTCAGCGCCTCCAAGAGTCGGCCGGTGCCGGCAACGACGCCGTACCGGCGACCGGCGGGCAGCGAGCGCGCAAACACCTCAAAGGTGGCTCGTCGAAGCGCGGCTCCCGATTTCAGGGCCGCGCGGAGCATCGTCAGCTCGTAATGATCTGTAAGAAGCGCCGTGGACATCCGGACCAGGTTAGGTATCCGCACGTCTGCGCGCGCGGAAAAACACTGATTGAGGAGGACGGAACGGGCTCGGCGGGGGGAGCACACAGGGAGATCACGCCCGACACCGGCGCGCCGGGCCGAAAGGCGGGCGGGCTCGGGCAGGCTAGGACGTGCGCGGGCCGACCGGACGTGCGCTGATGAAAAGGTCACATCGTTGACCTCGTCACGTCAGCGAGGGCGGCCGGCGCTCGCGGTAAGCCCCGATCCACGCCGCCCAGCCCGGCGACGGACGGCACGGTCCCGGATGACGTGATCGGCCGTCGAGGGTGGGTCGAGGGTGGCATGCGATCGTGGTGAGCGTGCACGGCAACTATGCAGGGGTATTTCTGGTCGTCGTCGGCGGGGCGTTGTTTGCCCTGCTGGTGCTGGGTGGCCGGGCCGGACGAAGCCTCGCGCGAGAGATCTGGGGCCGGATGGGCCTGCTGCGCTGGGTCGGTGTGGCCATCGTGGTCGTCGTCTTCCTGGACCTCGCGGACGGCATCCCGAACAAGTAACCGGCCAACAACGAAAAAGCTACAAAGCATCGTGAAAACAACGAGAGATCGACAAGTGAGCCACAAAGGCGATGGTGGGGCTCGGTGGCGCGGGCCCTTGGAAGCGACGGGATGTCGGCGGGTCGCACCGCGCCCGACCGGTCCGTCCGCGGCGGTCGACACAACTACGGGCACCCTCCCGGCCCGATGCACGAATTGTGCCGATGCGCCCCCAGATGCCCGAGTAGTTAGGCTCACTTCCTGTAACCCAGCTACGACCCGAGAGGATCCCGGGTGACCGGTCAGACTTGGCTGTGGACGCCGCAACGGCCGACTCCTGCTCCCGTGGGCGTCGGCCAGCTGCTTCGCGCGTACCGGCAGGCCCACGGCCTCACCCAGCAGCAGCTCGCCGACCAGCTCGGGTTCGACCAGTCGTATGTCTCCAAGGTCGAGAGCGGTCGGCGCGCGATCCACGACATCTCGACGCTGCGTCACATCGCTCGTCACCTCGACCTCGCCCCGGAGGACGTGGGCCTCGCCCCGGGGACGCTCGCCGAGCGGCGCCGCGACGCCGCTCGCGACGCGTTCGCCGAGCAGGCGGCCGCGAGCCAGCGCTCCTGGAAGGTCACCCGGGACACCCTCAACCGCAACCGGATCAAGCTCGCCCGCGCGGCCGCCGGCCTCTACCCGGAGCCCTACCGCCTCTTCTCCGGGCTGCTGGCCAGGCCCGGCTGGATCTGGCCGCGCCCGCTCGACATCGACGAGGTCGCGCTGCGTTGGGCCGACGACGTCCCGGAGCCGGTGCTCACCGGCGGTGAGCCGGAGACGGACGGCGCCCGGCCGCTGATCGCCGACGGCGGCCCCTACGTGCGTTACCAGCGCTACACCCGGGCGATGCGCGACCTCGACCGGCCGACGCTGTTCGAGAACCGGCTGAGCTTCCGGCTCGTCGACATCGCCCGCGACCCGGCCGCGCCCCGGCTGGTCACCTCCCGGACCACGCCGGCCGCCGGCGGCACGGGCGCCGGCGCGGGCGAGGACGCGGACGACCGCCCCGGACTCGCCTTCAGCCACACCACCTACTTCGACGCGGTCGACGTCTGCGAGACGGTGGCGCACGAGACCGCCGCCGCGATGATGGCCGACGGCCTCGCCTGGCCGTCGCTGCCGTTCCGCCGCCGCCTCGGCGATCCGTTCGACCTCGCCAGCCGCCCGGTGCTGCCGTCGATCAACACCCTGACGATCCGGGCCGACCGCGACTGCGCGAGCTTCCTGCTGCACCGGCGCAGCGCCGGCTCGGTGGCCACCGCCGGCGGCGTCTACCACGTCATTCCGGCCGGCGTCTTCCAGCCATCCGGGATCACACCGTTCCACCACCGGGCCGACTTCGACCTGTGGCGCAACATCATGCGTGAGCTCTCCGAGGAGCTGCTCGGCAACACCGAGCACGACGGCAACTCCTCCGCGCCGATCGACTACGACGCCGACGAGCCGTTCCGCACCTTCGACGAGGCGCGCCGGGACGGCCGGGTGCGGGTGTCCTGCTTCGGTGTCGGCATCGACGCCCTGACGCTGTTCGCGGAGATCCTCACCGTCGTCGTCATCGAGGCCGACACCTTCGACAGCCTGTTCGCCGAGATGGTGCACAGCAACGCGGAGGGTTCGGTCGTCGCCGCAGGGCCGCACCGCGCGGTCGCCGAGGGCATCCCGTTCACCTACGCCACGCTGCGCCGCCTGATCGACGGCGAGCCGCTGGCGCCGGCCGCGGCGGCCTGCCTGGAACTCGCCTGGCGTCACCGCGAGCAGCTGCTGCCGGGGCTTCGGCTTCGAGCGGCGTCCTGAGTGAGCCTTTTCCATCCGGCGGGATCCGGTGGAGGAGACAGGCTGCCAGCGAATGGTGTCGGTGGGGGCGCATCGCCGTCGGGCGCGCGCAGCGCCCGGATCCTGGTCACCGGCGCCGGTGGGTTCATCGGGGGTGTCGTCGCCGACCTGCTCGCGTCCCGGGGGCACGAGGTCACCGCGTTGGTGCGCCGGGGCGAGCCCGCCGACGGGCCACAGCCGCCGCGCCGCGGGATCGAGGTGGTCGAGGCCGATCTGCTCGACCCGCGCTCGCTGGCCGACGTCGGCCTGGACCGCGGGTTCGACGGGGTCTGCCACCTGGCGGCGCTGACCAGGGTCCGCCAGTCGCGGGCCGAGCCGCTGCGCTACTTCGAGACCAACGTCACCGGCACGGTCAACCTGCTCGCGGTGCTCGACCGTGGCGTCGCGGCCGGCGGGCCGCCCCCGGTGGTCGTGTTCGGCTCCACCGGGACGGTGTACGGCGACCCCGGCTCGGCGCCGGTTCCGGAGTCGCGGCCCGCGGAGCCGGTGCACGCCTACGGCGCGTCGAAGCTCGCGGCCGAGCACGCGATCGCCCACCAGGCCGCGACCGGCCGGATCGGCGCGGTCGTGCTGCGCTGTTTCAACGTGTCCGGAGGCGTGCCCGGGCACGTCGACCGGGACGACACTCGGATCATCCCGGCGGCGCTGCTCGTCGCCGCGGGCCGGACCGACTCCTTCCGGATCAACGGCGACGGGCGGGCGCTGCGGGAGTACGTGCACGTGCGGGACGCCGCCGAGGCGTACGCGCTGGCGCTCGGGGCCGTGCCGCCCGGCGAGTGGCGGGTCTACAACCTCGGCAGCGGCAGCGGCGTGTCGGTGAACGACGTGCTGGCCGCCGTGGAGCGGGTGACCGGCCGGCCGGTGCGCCGGGAGTTCGCCCCGCCGGTGGCCGAGCCGCGGGCCCTGGTCATCGACAGCGGGCGGATCCGAGCGGAGCTCGGCTGGCTGCCGCGGCACTCGACGCTGGACCAGATCATCTCCGACGCCTGGCGGTGGTCGCTGCTGCGCGGCCCGCTCGGCCGGACGGGCGGCGGCCGCGGTGACGGAACGGGCACGCACACCGATGTGAGAAGTACCGCACCGCTATGACGCCGAGGCCTTGGACCTGCGCCGTCCGTCGCCGGAACCCTGGAAAGGCCGTTGTCGTCGCGACCGAAGCGGGGCTCATGACCGAATGCCTCTGGAAGCGCGAGGAAAGCCACGACGCCCGCGTCCTCGCCCGGGCGAGCCGCCCCTACCACGTCTACGACCAGGAGGGTGAGCACCTCGGCTCGTTCACGGCCTGGGACACCGCCCACGAGTGGGCCCACCTTCAGGTGGCGCTGAGCGCGCTGCCCGGGCCGCTCGAGGTCGAGGACCGCCACCGCAGCACCCGCCGCCGGGTCTGGGCCGACCACTGCTCGCCCTTCCCTGGGTCGGGCCGGGAGCCAACCGGTGACACCGGCGGCGATGCCGGTAGCCACGCCGACGGCCGACACGCCGCCGCCGTCCTCGCGTTCACCCCGCCGCATCCCCGCCGGCCGAGCTGAGACGGACGACCTGCTACGGCAGGCAGTCCGCGCGGGGGCGCACCGCCGCCGAACCATCAACTAAAGATCGCTGGGCGTCAGGTAGCCGACCGATCCGGGCAAAACCGCTGGTCGACGCCCGGTGTAGTCGTACACGCGATTCGGCTCGACCACCCCCATGGGCACACGTCGCCACCTCCGCACACTAATCTGGCGTCTAACGGCTGGCGATCTCCTCCACGCGCGTGTCCGCGCGCCCGGGGGCGGGTCGCCTTGGCGGAAGATCCGGGTGGGATGACCCCGCTCGGCTTCCGGATGAACACGTTCCTGGGGGAACAAGGTGGACGAACAGAGCGCTGGCGCGACGCAGTCGCGAACCACCTCGCGCCTGGTGGTGGACGTCGTCCGGGCGCTGCGGGGCTGGGTAGTGATCGCGGCGGGCGCCGTCCTGCTGCTCAGCTGCTACCTGGGGGTCTCGGGCGAGACCGACCCGGGCCTGCAGCTGCCGTATGTGGTCTCCGGCGGGTTCGGTGGGCTGGCCCTCGTGCTCGTCGGCTGTGCCCTGCTGATCGCCGACCGGCTGGAGTCGACGCAGGCCAACCAGTCGGCGGTCGCGCAGGGACGCCTCGCCACGCAGGTCGACGACCTGCACGCGCTGGTGGTGGCCGCGGCGAACGCCGCCCCCGCGGCGCCCGTCGGCGGCGGCGGTTCGGCGGCCCCGGCGGTGCCCGCGCCCGCCGCGGCGCCCATGCCCGACGACGGCTCGGTCTACGCCGTGCCGGGTGGGCGGACCTTCCACCGGCCCGGCTGTGAGCTGCTGGCCGGCAAGGCCGCCGGGCGGGTCGAGGCGTCGCAGGTCGCCGGGCGTGGCCTCTCGCCGTGCTCGGTCTGCGCGCCGATCCTGGTCGGCTAACCGATGGTCAGCGTCGACCTGGCGATCGCCGGCCTCGCCATCGGCGCGATCGCCGCGCTGTCCGGCATCGGCCTGCTGGTCACCTACCGGACCAACGGCGTCCTCAACCTCGCCCAGGGCGGCATCGCGGCCCTGGTCGCCTACGTCTACCGGCAGATGGCCGTCGACTGGGGCCTGCCCACGTGGCTGGCCGCCGTGCTGGCGCTGGTCATCCTGTCGCCGCTGCTGGGCGTGCTGCTGGAACGGCTCGTCTTCCGCCCGCTCGCCCGCCGGCGCGCCTCCGCCGCGGAGTCGCTGGTCGCCAGCCTCGGCGTGCTGGTGCTCATGCTCGGCATGTGCGCCGGCATCTGGGGCCTCGGCGCCCGGACCGACACTCCGGCGCTGTTCCCGAACAAGTCGGTCGGGGTCGGCGGGCACCGCATCGGCGTCGACACCATCAGCACGCTGATCCTCATCCTCGTCTTCTGCGTCGCGCTCGGGCTCGTCCAGAACCGCACCAAGTTCGGCCGGCAGATGCGCGCCGTCGTCGACGACCGCCAGCTCGCCGAGCTCTCCTCGGTTCCCGCCGACCGGGTCGCCGCCGTCGGCTGGGCGTTCGGCACGACGCTCGCCGGCTTCACCGGCGTGCTGCTCGCACCGCGGATCCAGCTGACCCCGTACAGCCTTTCGCTGATCGTGCTGGAGACGTTCGCGGTCGTCGTCGCCGCCCGGCTGGTCAGCCTGCCGGTCGCCGTGCTCGCCGGCCTCGGGATCGGCATCGCGCAGAGCGAGCTGACCCAGTTCAAGGTCACCGGCCAGTTCGCGGACGTCTACCGCTCGCTGCAGTCCAACCTGTACGTCGTCCTGTTGCTGGTGCTGCTGCTGGCCATCCCGAAGCTCAAGGAGCTGGGCGACGCCGGTTCGGCCGGCCGCCTGTCCAGCCGCGGGGCGCAGGACGCACTCGGGACGGTCGAGGAACGCAGCAAGGACCTGGTCTGGAAGCTCGCGGGCTTCGTCATGCTGCTCACGCCGCTGCTGTTCCGGCCCGCCGACCTGCGCTCCGCCTTCGACGTCCCGGCCATCGCGCTGATCCTGCTGTCGCTGGTCATCGTCACCGGGTACAGCGGCCAGGTGTCCCTCGGCGTCGCCGGCTACGCGGGCCTCGGGGCGCTGTTCTCGCTGAAGCTCGCGAACGGCGACTTCCCCGGGCTGCCGCAGCTGCCGGGTCTGTTCGCGATCCTCGTCGGCGCGATCCTGGTCGCCCCGATCGGCCTGATCACCGGGTACCCGGCGATTCGCCGGCGCGGCCTCACGCTCGCGCTGACCACGTTCGCCGTCGGCGCGGTCGTCAGCCAGTTCGTCTTCGAGCAGCCCAAGTTCTCCAGCGGCCTCTACGTCCAGCCGCTGTACCTGGGCGGCTGGATGCTCAACGAAAAGGCGTTCTACCTCGTCGAGCTGGTCGGCCTCGGCCTCGGCGTGGTCGCCGTGCGCAGCCTGCACCGCGGCCGAATGGGCCGCGCGCTGCTCGCCGTCCGGGACAACACCGGCGGCGCGGCCGCGGTCGGCGTCGACGTGCGCAACCTCAAGCTGCTCGCGTTCACCATGTCCTCGGTGGTCGCCGGGCTGGGCGGCGCCCTGCTGACGCAGGGCTCGGCGTCGTTCTCGTCGACGACGTTCCAGCCGATCCAGAGCCTGCTGTGGTTCACCGCGGTCGTCGTGTTCGGCGCGGACAGCGCCGTCGGTGCGATCATCGGCGCGTCGCTGATCGTCGCGCTCGACGTGCTCGCGCCGTCCGGGTCGTCGACGCTGGCGATCGGCATCCTGGCGCTCTCGCTGGGCTGGCTGCCCGGCGGCCTCGCCTCGGCCGTCCGCGGGTTGGTCCGGTTCGCCGTGGCACGTCTCGCGTTCCAGTTCGTCGAGCCCGACGACCTGCCCCGGCCCACGTCCCGGGCGTCGGCGGCCACGGGCCTCGGCGCGGCCATCCCGCGACCGTCGACGCCGGTCGACGCGGCCCCGGCCGCGGCGAGCACGGGCGCGAAGGTCTGGCTCAGCGGCCCGCGCGCCACCGGTGTGGCGGCCGCCGAGCGGGCCGCCGCCGAGCGGGGGCTCACACTCACCGCGTTCGGCCAGGCCTTCCTCGGCGCGCTCAGCGGCGGCGGCACCGCCGCGGCCCCCGCCGCCGACCCCATCTCGAGGGGTCACGGCCGCCCCGGGGACTCCGTCGCCGCCGCCTCGGGCAGCAGCAACCACGTGGAAGGGGGCCGGCGGTGAGCCGCGCCGAACTGCGCGCCGTCGGTCTGGTCCGCCGCTATGGCGGGCTCACCGCGGTCGACCACGTCGACATGTCCGCGCCGCCCGGGATGGTCACCGGGCTGATCGGGCCGAACGGCGCCGGCAAGTCGACGCTGTTCAGCTGCCTGACGGGCGTCGAACAGCCCGACGAGGGCGCCGTGCTGCTCGGCGACCGGGACATCACCAAGCTGCGCCCGGACCAGCGGTCCCGGCTGGGGTTGGTGCAGACCTTCCAGGTGCCGTCCCTGTTCACCAGCATGACCGTGCGCGACAACCTGCTGGTCGGGGTCGAGAACCGGCGCCGGGACTACGCCGGCAGCCTGTTCGGCTTCGGCGTGCGCAAGAACCCGCGGCACGACGAGGTCGTCGACGAGATGCTCGTGTCGCTCGGCCTGACCGACGTGGCCAACGTGATCACCAGCTCACTGCCGACCGGCGCGCTGCGGCTGGCGGAGTGTGCCCGGGCGCTGTGCACCCGACCGGACGTCCTGCTGCTCGACGAGCCGGCCAGCGGCCTCGACGCGGCCGAGACCGAGCGGTTCTCCCAGTTGCTGCGCCGCATCGCCGGCATCGGCGTGGCGGTCGTCCTCGTCGACCACGACGTAGACCTGGTCTTCACCGTGTGCGACCAGGTCTACGCGATGGTGGGTGGCCGGGTCGTGGCCCAGGGCGACCCGGCGGCGGTCCGCGCCGACCCGACCGTCCAGTCCGTCTACCTCGCGCAGGGAACGATGGCATGACCGCCCCGTACTCGTCCTCGTCGTCGGCCATCGCGGCCGGATCGTCCTCGAGCGCCCTGGCGGCCGCGGCCGCCGCGTCGGCGCGCTCGTTCGGCGAGCCGGCCGCCGACGGCATCGAGCTGCGGCTGACCGGCGCCCGCGCCGGCTACGGGGCCGTCGAGGTGCTGCACGGCCTCGACCTCGTCATCCCGTCGGGCAAGGTCACCGCGATGCTCGGCGTCAACGGTGCCGGCAAGAGCACGACGCTGCGGGTGCTCGCCGGGCTGGTGCCGCTGCGCAGCGGCACGCTGACCTGGCGCGATCAGGTGGTCACCAAGATGTCCGCGCTGGACCGGGCGCGCCGCGGCCTGCTGCTGGTGCCGGACGAGCGGGCCGTCTTCTCGAGCCTCTCCGTCCGCGACAACCTGCTCGTCGTCGCCGAGGCCGCGGGGTACCCGGACATCACGCCGGCGCTGGAGGCGTTCCCGAAGCTGCGGGACCGGCTGCCGCAGCGGGCCGGCTCGATGTCCGGCGGCGAGCGGCGCATGCTGGCGCTGGCTCGCGCCCTGCTCGCCCGGCCGAGCGTGCTCATGGTCGACGAGCTGTCGCTGGGTCTGTCGCCGAAGGTGGCGGCCGAGCTGTTCGAGTGGCTCGCGACCATCGCCGCGGCGGGAACGACGGTCATCCTCGCCGACCAGTACACCGACGCGGCCCTCGGCATGGCGGACCTCGCGTACGTGCTGCACCGTGGCGAGCGCTCGTTCGTCGGGGACCCGGCGGAGCTCGCGCATTCCGCTGCCTCGTAGCGGGGGCCGCCTCGACGGCAGGCGCAGCCTCGGCGGAACGTGAAAGAGGGCGCCGATCCGGTCATCACCGGGTCGGCGCCCTCTCCGCGTGCGGCCCCGCCCTGCCCTGTTGCCCCTCAGTCGAGGTCGAGCGGCACAGGGCGGGTCTGGACTGCTAGCTGGCGTTGTAGCTGAACATCGGGACGTTGAAGCAGTTCTTGCTCATGTCCGGCGTCTGCGACGTCCAGCCGGCCTTGCCGGTCGGCGCCTGGTTCGTCCAGCGCGCCACGTCGAGACAGCCGATGTGGCTGGCCGGCGGCGGATCCACGACCTTGAAGCTGTGCGGGATGAGCAGACCGCCTGCGTCATAGGTCGTCGTGGCCATGTAGTTGTCGACGCACTTGCGGGTCAGGTCGGCGCCGCAGGACTTCATCGCGTCCGTCAGCCACATCGCCGAGAGGTAGCCCTCGAACATCCACATGTTCATCTTGGCGACGCTGCCAGGGGCGTACTTCGCGATGGCGTCCCGGTAGGCCTTCACACCCGGGTCGCTCACGTTGTTGTAGTTCTGGGTCTGGCTGATGGCGTACAGGTTGTTCAGGCAGGTGGGCGTGAACTGGTAATCCTTGCCCGCCGTGTCCGACCAGCTCTGGGTCGTGGTGACTTTGGCCTTCAGCGCCATGTCCTGCGACTGGATCGACTGGCACAGCGTGACGTTCGCGCCGGCCGTCAGCGCGTCGAAGACCAGGTCGACGTTCTGCCGCTTCATGTCGATGACGGCCGCGTCGAAGTTCTGCAGACCGAGGTCGATCGACTCCTTGACGACCTTGTAGCCCTCTTTCTGGAGACCGGCCGCGATCGAGTCCGCGTACAGCTTGGACGGGCCGATCTCGAAGTAGACGACCGCGGCCGTCTTCGCGCCGAGCTTCTCCTTGAACCAGCGGTAGTTCTCGGTACCGGCGTACAGCTTGCCGTCGTAGCCCGGCGCCTTGCCGTCCCGCGGGTAGCCGAAGCCGCCGTAGATCGAGTACAGGTGCGGATACTGGTAGTAGGCGGTGCCCGAGACCGGCTCGCCGCCGACGTCCGGGACGCCCTTCTGGCTGACGTACGGCGCACCCGCGTAGTCGAACGACGTCGTCCCCGCGAACGCGAAGACCTTCTTGTCGTCGATCAGGCTGTGCACGCAGTTGACGTTGCCGTCGCCGGTGCCCTTGTCGTCACAGAGGTTGACGTTGACCTTCCGGCCGTTGACCCCGCCGGCGTCGTTCAGCGCCTTGAAGTAGGCCTGCGCGCCGACCAGCGAGGCCGAGAAGGTGTCCGGGCCGAGACCGCTGGTCTGGCCGGCCATGACGCCGACGTTGATCGAGTCCGCCGTGACGCCGGTGTCGGACGCCGTGTTGTTCGACGCGCCCTGTGTGGCGGTGCCGCCGGTGTTTCCGGTGCTTCCGGTGTCGTCCCCGGCGTTGTGGACCCGGCTGCCGCAGGCGGACAAGGCCAGCGTCGACAGCGCCACAGCGGCGACGAGCGCTCGGGCTCGGATGGACATGCTCTCCCCAGGTGAGTTCCGTGACGCTGCCACGCTATTCCCACGCAGGCACCCGCCGGCACCAGCCAGCCGGGACGCGGCTCACACCCTGCGCGGTGCGCGAGACATCTCGCGGGCTGGCCCCCTGACCAGCCGGACCGCCGCGACTAGCGCAGCGGCAGCAGGCGCCGCCACCACGGCCGCCGGGCGCTGGACGTGGACGCGGCTGGGTCGGGATCCGCGGAGGTCTCGGCGTCCTCGATGTCAGTCTCGTCGATGCCGCTGCCGTCGGCCTGCGGGCCGGGCTCAGCCGGTGCGGCGACGAGCTCCGCCTCCGCCACCTCGCCCTCGGCCACCTCGCCCTCGGCGACCGGCGCGTCGGCGACGAGCGCCTCGGCGGGCGCGACGGACTCCTCCTCGGCGACCACCGGCTCGGCGGCGACCATCGGCTCGGCGGCGCTCACCGGCTCGGCGGCGACCGGCTCGGCCGGGGTCGCCGGCTCGGCAGCGACCGGCTCGGCCGAGGTCGCCGGCTCGACGACCACGGCGTTGGCCGCAGGCGCCGGCTCCTCGGCGACGGGCTCGGCCAACACCGGCGGCGGCACGCCGTCGTCGCCGGGCTGGCGAGCCGCCGGGATGCCGGGAACGTCGTCCAGGCCCTGGCGCGCGACGGGAATCTGCGGCGATTCGGCCGCCTCGTCGGACGCGTCCGGCGCAGGGGCGACCTCCTGCGCCGCCGGAATGCCGGCGGCGGGCGCCTGCGCGGCCTGCCCGTTCGGGGCGGCGCCGGGCGCGAGCCGGTTGAAGATCTTGCCGTCCGGGCCGACGAGCCGGACCAGCCGGCCCTGCTCGGCGAGCTTGCGACACGCGTTGTTGACAGAGCTTCGGCTGGCGCCGATCGCCTCCGCGAGCCTGCCGTCGTCCAAGCCGGCTGGAACCTCGGTGAGATGCCCGAGAATCCGGTCCGCAACAGTAGCCACGAAGCGGACGCTATACGTTATCCGTGTCTCACCGCCAAGCGGGGTGGAATTGCCCGCATGGCGTGTCCATCCCGGCGCAGGGCGCGGATCGGACCACATCCGTGAGCCGCAGGTCGACTACCTTTCGTGACGAACCGGACGGCCACGCGTCAGGGCGCCGGCTGGTCGGCCAGGCGGCACCCGATGGCCGTCACTCTCCGCCGATGCTGCTCGCCGCGCGCCGCCGACGGTCGACGCAACGAAGCCGGCCCCGTCAGTCCAGGTGGAGCGCGTCCTCCTCGGGCGCCAGCGGCCACGTCTCCGGGTCACCGAGATACTTCGTCGGCCGCCCGGTCAGCACCTCGCCACCCGGTCCGCTCGCGTCGTCGGCGACCAGCCCGGACAGGCGGACCTCGCCGTCGTCCCCGCCGAACGGGATGGTGAGGCCCGCGACGTCGTCGTCGAGCACCGCGCCGGACTCGGACCGCTCGGCCTCCCGATACGGGTCCACGTCGGGCACCTCCTGGGCCAGCTGGGCGTCCAGCGACGCCCCGGCGCGCTCCTCGGCGGGCGTCGGGCGGTGCCTCGTCTCGGCGCTCGGCCGGTCGGGGGCATCCCAGCTGTCATCGAGAGGGTCTCGGCCCGCGTCGGTGTCACCCAGGTCGTCGCTGTCGAGGCTCTCCTCGGCGGTCAACGGAACGTCGTCGAGGACGCCGGACGAGTCGAACGCCTCCCGCGCGATGTCGGCGGGCTCGGTCATCGTTGCCTCCCGGTGGGTCTGGGTCGGGGCCCCGGCGGTCTGTCTCGCTCCTCGGGCGTCGCGGGCTGTAGGTGCTGACCCGCCCCTTCCCGGCGTTGACCACAGTAATCAGACTGGCGGCGAATCTCGGTGGTCACCCCCGGCCCGGGCCGACCGCCAACCCGCTGCGGCCGAGGGGGTGACGGAGCCTGCGTTGACCGTCGGTTAGCGCTGCGTCGGTCGGGGAGAACCGTGCCGAGGTGTCACGCGGCCGGAGCGCCCGCCTCGGGGGTGTCGGTCGCGGTCAGCATCTGCCCGGACTGCTCGCCGTCCGCGCCGCCGTCGGCGCCCCGCGGCCGCGCGGCCGCGTCCTGGGCCGGCTCGGCCTCCAGCAGCAGGCGACCCTCGGCCAGGACGGCGACGCGGTCGGCCACCGCGGACGCCTCGCCGGCCGACCTCGTCGCGTACAGCAGGGTGAAACCGAGCTGGCGGTGCAGGGCGCGCAGGTCGTCGGCCAGCCGCACGCGCAGATCCTCGTCGTCGACCGCGGCCAGCGGCTCGTCGAGCACCAGCACCCGCGGCCGCAGCACGAGCGCCCGGGCGATCGCCACCCGCTGCTGGTGCGCCGGTGAGAGCTGCGGCGGCCGGCGGCGGGCGTAGTCGCCGAGCCGGACCAGCTCCAGGGCCTCCCGGACGCGCCGGGCCGCGACCGCCTGCCCGGCCGGCGTGGCGAGCGCCCGCGCACGCGGCTCGGGCGCCCCGCCGCGCAGGCCGAAGGCGACGTTCGCGGCGACGTCGAGGAACGGGAACAGGCTGTAACGCCCGAACGCCGCGGCGACGTGCCGGCGAGCGGCCGGCAGGTCGGCGGCCTCGGCCCCGTCGAGCAGCACGTGGCCCTCGGTCGGCGCGTCCAGCCCGGCGACCAGACGCAGGACCGTCGTCTTGCCCGCGCCCGCGGGACCGACCAGGGCGAGCGACGCCCCGGGGGCGACGGTCAGCTCGACGCCGGCCACCGCGGCGGTCGACACACCGGGGTGACGATGCGTCACCCCGACCAGTTGGACCTCACCGACACACCGGCCCGCACCCAGCGCCATGTTCACCCCCAGGGTCCTGGGACATCCGCCCGAACTGTAGCGAATTCTCCCAAGCCTGCGGATCGGACCGCCCACCAAACGGGCGACGCGATCAACCGACCTCGGCCTTATCCGGCCGCACGCGCTCGCCGGCGTGCCCCGTGACCCAAGCCCCGTCGGCCGGACCATGCCGCCGGCCGGACCGACCGGCGCGCCCGACCACGCATCACCGCTGGGGCCAAGAACGGCCGGACGAACCCCATAGCCGCTGCCCACATCCGCTGACGGGCCGCCCAGGAGTCGCCTAGGAGTGCAGCCAGGCGCCGACGGGCCCGGGGATGTTGCGGACGATCCAGAAGGCGATCACCAGTATCGGGATCGCCCGGTACGCGGACGCCGGCACCCGCGGCAGCCGGACCGCGAAGCCCAGCAGCCGGGCCGTCGAGACCAGCCAGCCGATCACCAGGTACGGCGCGGCGGCGATCAGCAGGATGTTGTAATCGGCCGCATGGCCGAGATGGCCGTGTAGCAGCTGGTGCAGCCCGCGCATCGAGCCGCAGCCGGGGCAGTCGAGGCCGGTGACCAGCTTGAACGGGCAGGTCGGATAGTGGCCGGGCTCGGCCGGGTCGACCAGGTAGATCATCGCCGAGCCCGCGACGGCCAGCGCCGCGACGCCCAGGTAACCCGCGAGCCGCGCCCGCCGCGACCAGCTCCGGATCGGCCACGCCGGCAGGGCGCGCACCTCGCCGCCATCCCCCGTCGGCGTGGCCGAACCAAGGGGCACGACCGAACCAAGGGGCACGGCCGAGCCAGGCGGCACGACCGAGCCAGGCGGCGGGGCCACCGCCGGGCCGGGCTGGTCCGCTGGACTCATACTGGCCAGCGTAGACGCAGACGGGAGGGCGCGGACGTGACGGACGAGGCCGACGAGACGGCCGGCACGGCCGGGATGGTCGAGCCGGCCCGGACGGCCGAGCCGGCCGGCACAGCCGGTGCGGTCGGGCCGGCCGAGGCCGCGGGCCGGCCGGTGCCGCCGTACGCCGCGCGGGAGGCCGCCGCGGGCAACGCCGACGGGCCGGGCTACGCGGGCCTTGCGACGTTCTGCGGCCGGCCATGGCTGGAGACCGAGGCGGAGCTCCTGGACCGCCGCCCCGACGTCGCCGTCGTCGGCGCCCCGTTCGACATCGCGACGACGCACCGCCCCGGCGCCCGTTTCGGCCCGCGCGCGCTGCGAGCCCAGGCCTACGACCCGGGCACCTACCACCTCGACCTCGGCATCGAGATCTTCGACTGGCTCGACGTCGTGGACGCCGGCGACGCGCACTGCCCGCACGGGCTCACCGAGGCCTCGCACGCGAACATCCGCGCCAAGGTCCACGAGGTCGCCCGGGCGGGCATCATCCCGCTGATCGTCGGGGGCGATCACTCGATCACCTGGCCGGCGGCGACGGCGGTCGCGGCGGCGGTCGGCTGGGGCGAGGTCGGGCTGCTGCACTTCGACGCGCACGCCGACACCGCCGACATCATCGACGGCAACCTCGCCTCCCACGGCACCCCGATGCGCCGGCTGATCGAGTCCGGCGCGGTCCGCGGGCGCAACTTCGTCCAGGTGGGCCTGCGCGGGTACTGGCCGCCGCCGGACGTGTTCGCCTGGATGCGGGAGCAGGGCCTGCGCTGGCATCTGATGCACGAGGTCTGGGACCGCGGTTCGCGTGCCGTCATCAGGGACGCGATCGCCGAGGCGGTGGACGGCTGCAAGGCGCTGTACCTCTCCGTCGACATCGACGTCCTCGACCCGGGCTTCGCGCCCGGCACGGGCACCCCCGAGCCGGGCGGGATGAACCCGGCCGACCTGCTGCGCGCGGTCCGTCAGATCGCGTTGGACACCCCGCTGGTCGCCGCCGACATCGTCGAGGTCGCCCCGCCGTACGACCACGCCGACACCACGGTCAACAGCGCACACCGGGTCGCGATGGAGATCTTCGCCGCGCTCGCCCACCGCCGCCGGGCCGCCGCCGGCGGCGCGCCGGACCTGCCGGGAACCGCGCCCTGACGTGGTTCGCCCCCTGCACCGCCGTCCGCGGCTCGGTCCGGGGGCGGTGCTAGCCGGGAGACGGCCGTCGGCCGAGGGCGTAGCACGTGATCGCGGCCGTGGCGGCGACGTTCAGCGAGTCGACGCCGGCTGCCATCGGGATGCGGATCCGACGGGTCGCGGCCGCCTGGACGGTGGCCGAGAGCCCCTCCCCCTCCGTGCCGAGCAGCACGGCGACCCGGGCGTCCGGCGCGAGGCGCAGCGACCCGAGATCCGCCGCGTCGGCGGCCGGGGTGAGGGCGAGCAGGTCGAAGCCGCATTCGGCCAGCGTCGCGAGGCTCGCCGGCCACGGGTCGAGCCGAGCGTAGGGCACGGCGAAGACCTCGCCCATCGAGACGCGGACCGAACGGCGGTAGAGCGGGTCGGCGCAGCGCGGGCTGAGCAGCACGGCGTCCATACCCAGCGCGGCGGCCGACCGGAAGATCGCGCCCAGGTTCGTGTGCGAGACGAGGTCCTCCAGCACGAGGACCCGCAGCGCCCAGGAGAGCAGCTCGCCAGGGTCACGCTCAGGATTGCGCGCCATCGCGGCCAACGCGCCGCGGTGCACCTCGAAGCCGGTGATCTCAGCGAGCACGTCCGGCCCGGCGAGGTAGACGGGCACGTCCGGGCCGAGCTCACTCGGGACCGCGTCGAGCCGCGCCGGCGCCACCAGGACCGACCGGGGCCGGTAGCCGGCGCGCAGCGCCCGCCGGATCACCCGCTCCCCCTCGGCGATGAACAGCCCCTCGGCGGGCTCCTTGCGGCGGCGAAGGGCGACGTCGGTCAACGCGACGTAGTCCGCGACTTGCGGGTCCGCGGGGTCGTCGATCGGGACGACCGTCAACGATGCACCGCCCGGCGCCTCGTCCGGCCCGGCCGGCGGTGGGCTGCTCCCCTTCATACGCGCGTAATCCCAGGCCAGCAGAATCGGCCGGCATGACCGCGCACCCAGACTCCTCGTCCCCCGCCACCCCGAATGGCCGGCCGGCCGACCTGCTGGTGGCCGGAGCCGAGCTGGTCGCGACCGTCGACGCCGAGCGCCGCGAGCTGCCCGGCGGCTGGGTGGCGATCACCGACGGGCTGGTGAGTGGCGTCGGCACGGCCGCCGACAAGCCACCGGCGGCCCGGCGCGTGCTGCACGCGGACGGCTGCCTGGTCACGCCGGGGCTGGTCAACACCCACCATCACATCTACCAGAACCTCACCAGATCCTTCGCACCGTCACTGCACGGCACGCTCTTCCAGTGGCTGACGACGCTCTACCCGCTCTGGTCCCGGCTCGACGAGGAAGCGGCGCACGTCTCGGCCTACATCGGGCTCACGGAGCTGGCGCTCGGCGGCTGCACGACGACCACCGACAACCTGTATGTGCACCCGAAGGGCGGCGGCGACCTGATCTCGGCCGAGATCGCGGCGGCTCACGCGCTGGGGATGCGCTTCCACCCGACCCGCGGCTCGATGTCGCTGTCGCAGAAGGACGGCGGGCTGCCGCCCGACTCGGTGGTTCAGGACGCGGACGAGATCCTTGCTGAGTCGGCCCGGCTCGTCGCCGCGCACCACGACCCGCGGCACGGCGCGATGGTGCGGATCGCGCTGGCCCCCTGCTCCCCGTTCTCAGTCACGCCGGAGCTCATGAAGGCGACCGCCGAGCTGGCCGAACAGCTCGACGTCCGGTTGCACACACATCTGGCCGAGGACCCGGAGGAGGACGACTACTGCCTCTCCGTCTACGGACGCCGGCCGATCGACCATTTCGCCGAGGTCGGCTGGGGCGGCGACCGCGCCTGGGTGGCGCACTGCATCTGCCCGAACCCCGACGAGATCGCCCGGCTCGGCGCGTGGGGCACCGGGGTCGCGCACTGCCCGAGCAGCAACATGATCCTCGGCGGCGGGCTGGCGCCGGTCCGCGAGTTCCGCGCCGCCGGGGTGCCGGTAGGGCTGGGCTGTGATGGGTCGAGCTCCGGGGACTCGGCGTCGCTCTGGATGGAGGCGCGCAACGCGATGCTGCTCGGCCGGCTGCGGCATGGTTCGGCGTCGATGTCGGCCCGGGACGCGTTGGAGATCGCGACGGTGGGCGGGGCGGGCTGCCTGGGCCGGCGCGGTGAGATCGGCGAGCTGTCGGTGGGCGCGGTCGGTGACCTGGTGGTGTGGCCGCTGACCGGGATCGCGTTCGCCGGCGCCCTGTCCGATCCGATCGAGGCGTGGCTGCGCTGCGGCCCGGTCAGCGCCCTGCACACCGTCGTCGCGGGCCGGCTCGTCGTCGAAGGCGGCGTGCCGACGCACCCCGGTGTCGACGAGATGCTCGCCCGGCACCGCACGATCGCCACCGGCATGCAGACCGCCGTCGAGAACGCCGGCACGCCGCCCGCCGCCGCTGCCGGCCCCTGACACACCCCCGCGGCGACGGGCGCCGCCACCCGCCGCGCCGCCGGGCGGCGGGCGGCCGCAGGCGGGAGAGTGGGGTGAGCGCCGGAGGCCGAGGCTCTTCGGGGCCGGCCAGATCCGGGTCGCCTCACGACGCATGAGATGCGGGCATGACCTGTGGGGCCTCGCGGCCGTCCCGCGTCCCCATGGGTCATGCCTGGAGGGGATTCCTGCTAGGCAAGGAGGCGACGGGATGGGTCTCGACACGACGGTGGGCGCCGAGGGCTCGGCACCGCTCGACCTCGCCGGCGCGCTGGAGCTGCTGCCGAAGGTGGAGTTGCACTGCCACGTCGAAGGCACGATGCGGCCGGGAACGGTCCTCGAACTGGCCCGGCGACACGGGCTGGCGCTGCCGACGGAGAACCTCGACGAGCTGTACTCCCACGGCTCGTTGAACGAGTTTCTGTCGATTTTCTGGTTGGTCCAGTCGACGCTTGGCGGACGGGACGACTGGGCCCGGCTGGGGTACGAGAGCGTGCTCGACGCCGCCGCGCACGGCCGGGTGTACGCGGAGATGTTCTTCACCCCCGCCCGGCACCTGGCCGCGGGCCAGCGGCTGGCCGACATCGTCGCCGGCCTCGCCGACGGCATTGCCGCGGGTGAGGCGGAGACGGGGTCTCAGGCGATGCTCATCGCCGACATCGACCGCGCGTTCGGCCCCGCGCCCGGCCTGCAGATGGTCTCGGAGCTGTGCGAACTGCGTGGTTCGGCCGCACCGGGCATCGAACGGGTGCTCGGCGTCGGAATGGACTCGACCGAGCTGGGCGTCGACCCGAAGTCGTTCACCGAGGCCTACCGAGCCGCCGCGGGCTTCGGATTCCGATTGACCGGCCATCAGGGCGAGAACTCGCCGCCGTCGGCGATCGCCGAGGTCGTCGACGTCCTAGGCGCCGAACGGGTCGACCACGGCCTTTCCCTGGTAGCCGACCCGAATCTGGTCCGCCGGTTCGCCGCGGAACGCATCCCGCTGACGGTCTGCCCCAACTCGAACATCCGCATAGCGAACGCGTACCCCACCCTGGCGGACCACCCGTTCCCGCAGATGCGCGCCGCCGGCCTCCTGGCCACCCTCAACACCGACGACCCGGCGATGACCGACCTGGACCTCGGCTACGAGTACGCCTCGGTCGCCGCGGCGTTCGCCTACACCTTCGACGAGATGGTCGCGATCGCCCTGGACGGCGTCGAGGCGACCTGGCTCGACGACGACGCCAGACGCGCGTTGCGGACCCGTGTGAGCCAGACCGCCGACGAGCTGCGTTCCGAGCTCGCCGAGTAGTGACGACCACCTGACCAGCGGAAAGGCGGCCGCCGGACTACTCGGCGCCGGTCAACGGGATCGACTGATGGTGGCTGCCGGCGCAGCCGACGCGTGCTCATGCGACGACCAGCCGAGCCCGACGACGACGATGATGATCACCAGGATGACCGTGGTCAGCGTCTTCACGGCCGCCACCATCGGAGTGAGGAAGGTCTGGGCCAGCGACCAGAGCGTGCGGATGTGCCGCGTCAGTCCGATGGTGAAGGCGAAGAGCCCGAAGACGACGACGAGGCCGGCGACGACGCTGGACCCCTGCTGGTGCGACTGCGCCGCCTGATAGGCGGCGGCCGTCAGATGAATGCGATCTGCTGTGTTCACGGTGACGCGAGACCCCCGAATTCTGCGTGCTCCGTACGTGCGTGGCGTTGTTACGTCCGATGAGCGTTCACCGATTGCACCGGCGTCAGCGATCTGGTTCCACGTCCACTCTCCACATCGTGTTCAGCCCACAGCCGGCCGTAAGCTACGCCGCGGGCACTCGGCCGCCCACCAACGATCGATTCACGCCGACGAGCACCGTCGCTTCTGAGTACACACGGGAATTACCCGCGCAACCGCAGGTGCAATGGCGCGCCCGCGACATCGTTGCTCGGAGAAGGTAGGCGGTTCCGAGTTGGGACCATCCTGATCCCGGCCGGAGTTCGACTGATCCATCGAGATCCATCCGATGTCCCGCACTACCGCGGCGGGCAACGGTCGGCCTCCATCGCAGCGCACCCAGTTGCTCAAGTGGGGCTCACTCTGAACGCAACCTCGGCAAGGCACATTGGGCTACCATGGAGTCCACTGGGATCGCCATGGAGGGGGGTGGTCGTGGCTCCCAGACCACGGCGAACTCCTCCGCCCCTGGCACGCCGCGTGAAGGATCTGCGGATCGGGGCGCCTAGGCAGCTGACGCAGTCGAGCCTGGCCAGGATCCTGCATGTCGGCGAGTCGACGGTATCCAGCTACGAGACCGGCCAGGCCGCTCCCGGAGACGAGACGCTTCGGATCTACGCCACCTTCTTCGCCACGCCTCGGTCCATGTCGAACGGGCAGTTCCGGCTCCCCAGCGAGGATGAGCTGACCCGACCGGAGCTCGAGGCGCGCGATGCCCTCTTCCGCGACCTTCAACGGCTCCGGGACGGCACGGCGTCGAACCGCGCCCAGGGCCGGCGCCGGACCTGGGATTTCCCGGACGACTCCCCGATCCGTCTGGTCTGCGGCAAGATCCCCGCCGAGGACGTATCCAGCCTCGCCGAGCCGACGAACCCCAACTTCACAAAGCTGCTCACCTATGCGGACCTTGACGCGATGGTGGAGCTTTTCGGCCACATCCGCGCGGAGAACCCGCTGGCCGATGTTCGCTTCATGCAGCCGGACGACATGTCGGACGCCGACCTCTCGTATCACGTCGTCGTCGTCGGCGGCCTGGGCTGGAACCAGACCACCGGCTCGTTCCTGGCCCTGCTCGATGACCTGCCCGTGCAGCAGGTGGAGGACGACGACTTCCCGGACGGCGAGTTCTTCGTCGTCCAGCAAGACGGGGCCGAGCCGCAGCGGTACGTGCCGCAGAAGTCCAGGCACGCAGCTTTCGGCCTCGTCGAGGATGTGGGCTTCTTCGCCCGCTATCCGAATCCTTACAACTCCGCGACGACGCTGACCATCTGCAACGGGGTGCACTCGCGAGGCGTCCTCGGGACTGTGCGAATGCTTACCAACCAGTCACTGAGCGGTCGCAACGAAGAATATCTTGCGACACGCTTCGCGGACGCACTTAGCTACGGCGTTCTCTTCCGGGTCCAGATCAACAACGGAAAGACCGTGACCCCCGAGATCGGTAACCCGAGGATCCGGCTCTTTGAGTGGTCCGATTTAGTGTGACCAGCCCGCGGCAATGGGGCGGGAACCGGTTTACCACATCCGCGGGCCGCAGCGAGCGGGCCGCCGGCCCGGCCCATCGGACCCTGGAGCCGGGTCACGGATCCCATCAGAACCCGTCGCCGCGTGGCCGGCAGCGATCCCGGGTGGCCAATACCCGCGCGAGTGGGTCGACGACCGGCGCCGGCGTCCGCCAGTTCGCGGACCATCTGGAGTTCCTCAAGGTCTACCAACAGGACACCGACAGCGCTCCGGAGCTGCTAGATGCGGTGATCGTCCCGACCGTACGGCCGGCGAGTTTCCTGGACGACGCGGCCGCGATGGCCGCGGGCAGCAGCAGGCGTCTCGTCGTGCTGTGCAGCAGGGCTTCACGGGCGAGCGACGTGCGGCAGCGGCTCGGCGGCGCGAAGATCGACGTGGTCGCCATCGACATCCCGCCCGGCTACTGGCACGAGATGCTCGACTTCTCGACCGCCGCCGAGGTCTTCATGCGGCTGTCGCCCGTGACGATTCCGCGAGACCTCAGCCTCAAGCGGAATCTCGGGCTCCTCATCGCCCGCCTCGCCGGCTGGAAGAAGATCGTCTTCATGGACGATGACATGCACGGCATCGAGCCTGGCGGCCTCCTGCGCGCCAGCGCGGCGCTGGACTCGAATCCGCTGTCCTGTTTTCTCGTCGAGGCCGGCGCCGGGGCGCACGACCGCCTGCCGACCGAGGACAACTCCGCCGTCTGCCACGCGCTCCGCCTCATCGGCGGAAAACAAAACGTCTTCGCCAGCGGATCCGCGCTCGGAGTGAACATCTCGGCCGAACTTTCGTTCTTTCCCAACATCTACAACGAGGACTGGTTCTTCATGCTCCGCGAGACCGAGCGTACGGCGATCTCGCGCGTCGGTTTCGTCAGGCAGCGGGAGTACAACCCGTACATCGCCGAGCGCGCCCGGTACGAAGAATTTGGCGACGTGCTCGCGGAGGGTTTGCTCGCACATCTGCACCTTGGAATATCGAGACAACCGGATGTTCGGTACTGGCACCAATTCCTCGAGGCCCGGCTCATTCTTCTCCGCGAGATCCGCGCGGGCCTTCAGAAGAGCGACAGCCAGTATGCCGCCTCGGCGACAATTGCGATCAAGGCCGCCCAGCGCCAGTTGAGACTGGTCACTCCGGACGCATGTGTCGAGTATCTCAAGAACTTCGAGAGCGACCGACGCGCCTGGGCCAGGCGCCTGGCCGCGCTCCCCGGCCCGCACGACCTGGCGTGGGCCTTGGGCCACCTGCGCCTCCACTGAGGCGGGACCCACGTGACGAGTCGGGCCGCTGCGGCGGGGCACCGGTCAGACGACCCAGCTTGGTGGGTACGATAGCGCGGTCATAACGATCAACGATGATCCGAGTGATCGATGTGCATGGATGAGAGCGACGGGGGCGCCGTGGGGCTCGGAGTTGTGCCTGCTCGGTCCAGCGCGAGGCAGCAGGCGCGCCCACCGCTCAACTTCCGCCAGTCGGACGGTGACCTGACGACCTGGTCGGTGCGGATCCTGAAGAAGGACGACTGGGCGCTGCTGCGCGACGTACGCATCCGCGCACTCGACACCTCGTCCGACAGCCTGGCTGGTGACCTGGCCACGGTTTCGAGGCTGAAGGAAGACCAGTGGCGGGACCAAATTCGCCGCCGCGAGTGGTTCGTCGTCCTCAGCGCGGGTCAGCCCATCGCCGTCGCCGCCCTCAACAAGAGCGCGCTCACCGATCCGGGCGAGTGCTCGGTGATCAACGAACCGCACGCCCATATCGAGTCGATATGGGTCGAGCCGAAATTCAGGAACAAGCGCATCGCGCACACTCTCGTGACAGCCGCCAAGGAGGAAGTACGGCGGGACTTCAAGAAGTGCAGCCTCATCGGTCTCTGGGTGTTCGAGAACAACAAGCGCGGCGCAGATACCTTCAGATCGATGGGTTTCGAGCGCAGCGCACCCCATTGCCAGGAGTACCGCGGCGAGTCAAGGCGGGAACGCAGGCGGCCACCGCGCCTCGAATATCACATGCACCTACCGCTCGAGGGAACCATCGGCGGCGCCTCCCGAATAAATTGGGATAGCTGAGCCCGAGCTGGGACATGCAACCCGATCATGACGGGTGCACGAGCGCCGCGACCGCGGGCTCCGGCGCGGCCAGGTCATGCCCGCGGATGACCCGGTGCCGGGCCCGGACGGCGCTCAGGCCTGGCGGCGCTGCGCCCACGGCGTGGCGGCGAGGCTGCCCTGCCCATCAGACGGCCGCGACCCACATCCGTTCAGGCCACTCGTAGAGTGGCACATCGCTGTCGTGAAGATTCGGTGTGATGGTCCTGCCGCGCAGCACTCGAACCCGCATGAGGATGCCGAATTCCTCAGCGTCGCCGAACCGTTCGAACAGGTACCGCTCGTTGCGTTCCCGAAGATAGCCTTCGTCGGCGACCTGTCTGACTGGAAACGACTGCTGCCGGGAGCTCCAGTCTGCTGCCTGATTCCAGCCGAGTCCGCCTAAGATCACCAGGTGGTCGGGCATGTCGTCCGAATGGATATCAGCCGAGGTACCGAAACGAACATCGAGGGCTGGGTTCTCCGCCCGGACGTGGTCGAAGAGCTGGACGAGCGCGTCGAGATCAGCGAAGTCCAGGAGTTCGGTGAATTGAGGTTGTTGCGGTGGGCGAGGGTGGGACGGTCGCCGGCCGGGATCTGGCCACACACGATCCGCAGGGGTGCGCCGTCGCCGAAGTGCCAGGTCCGGCGAGGCGCGTCGGCGGGAGTGCGGGACGGCGCATGCACGGGGGTGTCGTCCTCTCCCGGAGGTTGATCAATTCGGCCAGCAGCGCATCGCGGGCCGCACGTTCTTCGGCCGAAAGCTCCTCCTCGGCAGCCAGGCGCATGCTCCCGTCGCGGTCGAAGCGTGGGGCGGCGTAGAGCAGGGCGTACTGCGCCAGCCTCGTACCCGGGATCCCGCGCGCGGTCTTCTCGTCGGACGAGACAGTCGCGACCAACACCGCCAGCGCCTGCGCGACCCGCCGCTGCGTCAGCCGCCGGTCGGGATCCTGGCGTCCGCATGCTCGGCGACTGCGCGCGATCAGGACGCTTACACAGGGCGGCCGCCGAGCTTGGCGACGACGGCGCGGTCGAGGTCTGCCGCAGCCAGGCCGGCGTCGTCCAGCAAGCCGGCGTCCAACGCGCGCAGGACGTGCCCCGCGAGGGCACGCGCGGTCGCGGGTTCGTCGGCCACGGCTCCCGCGAACCGGGCCTCGGCGTAGGCCGAGAGCCGGGTCAGCGCGGCCGGTAGCCCGACAAGGAGGTTTGCGGCGACGGCCGCGTGCCGGCTCACCAGTTGCGCCGGATGAAGATCCCAGCCCTGGTACAGGCCGCGGCTCCAGGCACGGCTCACCAAGCCGGCGTGTCGGCGCCAGGCGGCGCGTACGGCATCCGTCGAGCCGACGGGCAGGAGATTCGACGATCCGTCGGCGACCCGAATGCGGGTCCCGGCGGTGACGAGTTGCATGACGGTTGTCGCGAATTCGACGGACGGGTGGTCGCTGGCCTGGTGTTCGGCGGCTATCCCCAGCGCGGCGGAGTAGTCGTACGTTCCGACGTGCAGGCCGGTGACGCGACCGCGTCCCGCGTCGACCAACGCGGGCAGGGCGAGCACCGCCGTGGGCGTCTCGATCTGCAGTTCGACGGCCGGCGGACGCAGGTCGATCCGGGGCACCAGCTCGTCGAGCACCGCGAGAAACACCGTCACCTGCTCGGGCGCGCTCACCTTCGGGACAGTGAGAACCAGGCCGGGCGGGCCGCCGTCGTCGCCGGCGAGCGCGGTGAGGAACAGGTCGAGGCTGCGCAGCCCGCGGTCACGCACGGCGGCGTCCAGCGACTTGGGCCGCAGCCCGTAGCTGGCCGGGAGCGCCCCGGCCGCGGCCGCCGCCCGCAGCGCCTCCGCGGCGGCGACGGCGTGCTCGTCCTCCACCTCGTCCGGGCGGATGCCGTAGCCGTCCTCGAGGTCGACCCGGAGGTCCTGGACCGGCTCCATTGCCAGGGTGCGCACCACGTGCGCGTGCACCCGCTCTGCCAGCGAGGGAGCCATCTCGTCCGCGCTGCCAGCCCCACCCCGGCTGCCAGCCCCACCCCGGCTGCCAACCCCACCCCGGCCGCCAGCCCCGCTCGCGCTGCCGACTCCACCCAGCCCGGTCGCCGCGGCCAGCTCCGAGGGCGACGCCGCGTGCGCCGCCAACGCCTCGCGGGCCGTCTCGCCCCATTCGAGGATGACGTCCGGATGGAGCCGATCGGCCGGCACGTAACAGGTATGCACCGGCTGGCGGGTCCCGGGGTCGCCGGGGTGGCGGGCCGTGAGCGTCGCGTCGACCGGGGCGAGGGGCGCGGTCAGCCTGGCAAGCAGGTGTTCGGACAGGGTGGGCACGGAGTTCAGTGTCACCCGCCGGCGCCTCCCTTACCCCTCGAAAGGGATCGCGTGACGGACCGCCCACCGCTCAGCTCACCTCCGGCGCGGTGGTGGCCCGCCGCGCCCGCTCGCAGGCAACTGGTGCGCATCTCGTGGAGATGCGCCCTGATGCTGCGCCCGCCGACGCTGGCCCGTCCGCTTGATCGCCGGTTGCGCCCCCGCCCGGTCGTAAATCGGCCCCGGACGCGACCACCGCGGGGCAGAAACGCCGATCATGCGGACTGGATGGACGGGGCCGACCCTGCCGGGCGCGGCAACTAGGTCGGCGATCAGCTCCCTCGGTAGGAGGAAAACCCGTACGGGGCGAGCAGCAGGGGGACGTGTAGGTGCGCGGCCGGGTCGTCGATCACGAAGGTGATGGTCACCTCGGGGAAGAAGGCCGAACGCGCTGCAGTGTCGAACACCAGCCGCCAGTGCCCGGCCGCGTCCGCGGGCAGAGACGCGACCCGGCCGTCCTCGTCGGTCACGGCCTCGGCGACCAGCCGCCAGCCGCGCCGCTGGCCGTCGAAGCCAAGGATGACCTTCTCCAGCCGGACGGCGACGCCGGTGGCGGGGCGGCCGGCGCCGGTGTCGAGAACGTGCGTGGACAGCGACATCTGGGCCTCACGACTCCGTCGGTGGGCAGGGATCGACCTGAGCGGCCACCACGCATCGCCGACGGCGCGTGCATCGACGTCGGACGGCCGCAGCCAACGGTCACCTGACAGGCGCTAGCACCTGAGTGGTAACGAATGGCGGCAAAGGTGACATTCGTCGCTCTCGCCCGCGGGCAACGTCGACAGTGCGGCGCCCACGGGTCGACGACGAGCCGACCGTACCTGACCTGCTGTTCGTCGAACGGGCCGGGCACGAGGCCGAACTCGCCGCCACGGCACGCCGGTCCGCTCTCGCGAGGCCGCTTGCGGCGGAGTAGTTGTCTGGTGCACAAGTGCGCCACAGTCGTCACCGTTTGACAACCGAGAGTCTACTATCCGCCGTTGGGCGCACTGGGCTTCTGTAATGGCGCGCCGTTAGGCAACCGGTCGGGGGTGAGCCGGGCGGACTCGACGAGGGCAGGCCGATGCGAGCAGGGATGGTGCGGTTCGTCGGGCGTACCGCCGAGCTAGACCAACTCCACGCGCAGTACGCGGCCGTGGTGACGGCGGGCCTTCGCTGCGTCTTCCTCGAGGGCGCTGCGGGCATCGGCAAGACTACGTTGCTCGACCGGTTCCTCACCGATCTGGCGGCGGCCAACCAGCAGACCAGCCACCAGACCAGCCACCAGGCCAGCCTGGCGGGTAGCCGGCCGGCTGGCCGGCAGCCGTCCCGGAGCCGCCGTCCGGCGAGCATCGTGCGCGTCGAGGCCGCCGAGAGCGCCCGGACGCACGAGCTGGACCTTGCCCACCGGTTGATCGACGCGCTCGCCGACGGCTCCCCCGGCGCACACCCGCCCGCCCGCCGCGGCGACGCCGACGACGACGACGCGGTGCTCGACGTGGACCGCGTCCGGGACACCGGCGACGAGCTCGTCGACGCCATGACGCGGACCTGCGGGCGTGGACCCGTCGTCGTGCGGGTCGACGACGTGCACTGGTGCGACGCGTCGTCGCTGCGGGTGCTGAGCTACCTGGTGCTGCACGCGGCCCGGTTGCCGGTGCTGCTGCTGCTCGCCGGCCGGCCGCACGACTCGCCGTGGGTCGACGGCGTGCGCCGGCTGGCCGCCTCGGGCGGTGCGACGGTGGACCTGTCGGGTTTCGACGTCGCCGAGCTCGCGGCGCTGTGCGCGGCCGCGGGCGTCGAGCCGCCGCCGCCTCGCCGGCTGCGCGCTCTCGTCGACGGGACGGACGGCAATCCCCTCTGGCTGACCCGGCTGATCGCCCCGGGGACCGGCGCGACGGCCGGCTCGGGCTGGGACGGCGTCCAGGATCCGGCGAGCCAGGTCGCCATGGGAACGCCGCCGGCGCCCGAGCCGCTCACGGCGCTGGTCGCCCGCGACCTGCGTGCCTGCCCGCCGGCCGGGCGACGGCTCGCCGCCGCGGTCGCGGTGCTCGGCGAGTCCGTGCCGCTGGCGGACGTGGCGACGCTCGCCGGCGTCGAGGACGCCGCCCAGGCGCTCGACGAGGCGCTGGCGGGTGATCTGGTCAGCGCGGGCGGCTGGCCACCGCGGGTCGCTCCTTCGCACGCGCTGGTCCGTGCCGCGATCTACCACGAGCTGGACGTCGTCGAGCGCACCACGTTGCACCTTGCCGCCGCCGCGGCCAGCCCCGACCGGGCGACCGCGCTGGAGCACCGGGCCGCCGCGGCGATCGGCTCGGACGACACGCTCGCAGCGGAACTCGCGGCGTGCGCTGCCGCCGAATCGGCCGCGGGGCTGTTCGCCCGCGCCGGGGATCACCGCCTGCTGGCCGCCGCGCTCACCGCCGACCCGGCTGCGGTGCGAACGCTGCGCCTGGACGCGGCGATGTCCTTCATGCAGGCGGGCGAGCGGGCCGACGCGGAGGCGGCGCTCGCCGCGGTCGGCACCGGCACCGACACCGACACCGACGAGGACGAGGACACGTCGCCGCGGCGCCTCTACGTCCAGGCGCACCTCGACATGCTGGCGAACCGCGGACTCGAGGCGGTGCTGGGCTTCATGGGCAGCTGGGAGGCGGCGCAGGCGGCCGGCGACGCCGAGACCGCCGCGCAGTGCGGGGTCTGGCTCGCGCAGGCCCTCATTCCCGCCGGCTACTACGACGATGCGGCCACGTGGGCGCGGCGCGCCGCCGACGAGTCCACGGCGCCGCTCGCCATCCAGGCGACCGGGCTCGGCATGTACGCGACGGCGCTGGTGGCAGCGACCGGCGACCGCGGACGGGCGCTCGCCGAGCTGTCCGCCGGCGAGCAGCGGATGGACCAGGCGGCCCTGCGAGGCGCGCTGCGCATCGCCCGCGGAGTCGTGGGGCTGTGGTCGGGAGACCTCCCCGGTGCCCTGGCGGAGCTCGTCCCGGCGAGCTGGGCGGGCGTCGACTTCCTGCACGGCCGGCTCATCGCCGCGGCCCACCACACCGAGGCCGCTTTCCGCGCCGGCCGCTGGGACGAGTCGGACGCGAGTGGGCGCGAGGTCGTCGCGCTGGCCGAGGCGTCCGGGCACCGGTGGGTGCTGCCGTTCGTCTACCCGATCGCGGCGCTGGTGCCGGCGGCCCGCGGCGACGTCGCGGCGGCGGGCCCGCTGCTGGCCAGGGCGGCCGAGTACCTGCCGCTGGACCTGGCCGCGATGCGCGCCTACTACGGGACGGCAGCCGCCCATCTCGCGGCCGCGCTGGACGACCCGGCGGGCGTCGTCGCAGCCTACGAGCCGGTGCGAGCGCTGAGCAACCCAGCCGGGGCGCTCGCCCCCAGCGTCTTCGACTGGCGGGACCTGTACATCGAGGCGCTGGTGAAGCTGCGCCGGCTCGACGACGCCGAGCGCGAACTCGACCAGTTCGAGGCGGACGCGCGGGCGCGGGCCTCCCCGGACGGGAGCGCGCAGGCGCTGCGGGCACGCGGCACGCTGCTGATCGCGCGCGGCCGGCTCGACGAGGCGATCGTGGCCCTGGACGACGCGGCGTCCCGTGCCGACCAGCTGGGCATGCGGCTGCCCGCGGCCCTCGCCCGGATGCGGGCCGCCGAGGTCCACCGCCGTCGCCGGCGCACGCCGCGCGCCCACGAGGCGCTGACGGCGGCGATCGCCACCCTGGACGAGCTGGGCGCCGCCACCTACGCGCGGCGCTGCCGAGACCAGCGTGACGCGCTGCGACGGCAGGCGCCGGGCCGGGCCGCCCCGCGGCCCACCGCCGAGGCGACGGGACCGGCGGCGAGCCGGGCCGTACTCGGCCGGGACCCCGGCGGACGCCGGCAGGGGCCGACGGAACGCGAGCTCGCCCTGCTCGCCCGGATCCTGCGCGGCGACGACTTCGAGGCGATCGCCCGGGACATGTACATGTCGCGGGGCCACGCCGAGAACGTCGCGCGGGAGCTGTACCGCATGCATGGCGTGACCTCCCGCACCGAGCTCGCCGGCATCTACCTGGGCCTGCGCGATCCGGGCGGTTTCCCCGTCCATCCGCTGCCCGCTCTGCCCGCACGCGACGATCAGGCGGAGGGGGCCCGACCGACGCCTCCCCCCGGCGACGGACCGGACGGGCCCACCTCACGCTGACCACGCGCACCTCGCGACCCGTCGTCCGTGCCTGCCGACGGGCCGCGAGGCGGCGCGTGCGGCCTCGCGAGCCGGACCGCCACCCCCCGTTCTTGTCGACGGGCCGGACCGTGAGACCGGGCGCCCGGCGGACCGTCCCCCAGCGGTCCTTCCGAGCGGCACCGGAGTTGATGTTAGGCGGGGGCGGGATCCCGTTGACAGTGGGAAATCCAATGCACGGAGACCCCTCTTGGGGGGTCGCGGCGGACACCCCCCGGACCACGCCTGGCGGACCATCGGACCCTGCCGACGGTCCCGTCCCGGGCGTGGCCCGCCCGAAGCGCCCTACGCGCCGATGATCAGTCGGTGCAGCCGCATCGCGGTGATCTCGGCCTGCTGGCCGGCCGCGACCCGCAGCTCCTGGGCAGCGTCGTGCTCCAGCCGCTCGCGCAGCAGCTCGAGCATCTCCTCGGCGGACCGGCCGGCGGCGCGGACCAGGAAGATGTAGCCGAACCGGTCCTCGTAGGCGGCGTTGCCCTCGGCCAGCGCGGCGCGAACCTCCTCGCTCGCCGAGTCCATCGCGGCCTGCTCGCGGCGCGGCGCGTCCAGCCCGACGACGGTGGCACGCGCCGACGTCGGCGGGGCGGACACGACAGCCGGGCGCTCCCCGATCCGCGGGTGCGCGGTGAACGCCTCCAGCCAGGCCGTCTCCGTCTGCCGCCACCACTCCTGCTCGGCGACGGCGAGCAGCTCGTCCAGCGTGCCGAACGGCCGGCGCGCGGCGACGGCGTCCGCCCAGTCCTCCGACCCGCAGCAGGCGAGCAGCTCCTCCTTGGCCGCGCCGGGCGAGAGCGCGTCCAGCCAGCGGATCGCCAGCGACTCCCGGCCCTGCTCCGTCGGCACGCCGAGCAGCCGCAGCCGGGCGAGGCCGCCGTCGGGAATCGCGTCGACCCGCACGTGCGTGGCCTCGACCGGCACCTCCAGGTCGAACAGGTGCCGGGTGTTCGGCTGGGTCCTCGTGGGCGGCAGCATCGGCCGCCAGTCGGTGATCGCCGAGACGTCGTCAGAACGGGACAGCTCGGGCGCGTTCGCCGCCCAGAGCGCGACGGCGCGCGGCGCGTTGCCGCGGAAGTGGCGGGTGTCGACCTCGGCGCGCACGACCCGGCCGGGCGCCGCCAGCCGGATGACGGCCCAGTCGTAGCCCGGGGTCCGCCGCCGCCGGGTCTCCCAGCCCTCGCCCATCACCCGCGCCTCGCCGGAGGCGTTCAGGTTGTGCCGGTCGCCGTAGTGCATGTCGCTGGCGGCGACGACGACGCCGCCGAGGTAGCCGGCGGCGAGGTCCGAGGTGACCGGGTCGAGCAGCCGCGGGTCGGGCACGACCTCGCCGTGGGCGCGCAGCCGGGCGACCCCGCCGTCCGGGTGGATCGTGAGGCGCAGATGCGTGATCCGGATCCGGCCGGCGCCCTCGACGGGCAGTACGTTGACGAAGTCCGCGGCCACCGGCGTGCGCGGGACGAGCGTCACCCACTGCACGGACTCGTCGAGCAGCTCCTCCGGCGACGGGTAGCCGCCGACGGTCGCGCCCTGGATCTCGACCGACTCCGGCGCGTTGCCGGTGAAGTGGGTGGTGTCGACGGTGATGGCGTGCACGATCCCGGGCACGCCTAGCCGGACGACCGCCCAGTCGGCGCCGGGCAGCACGCGGCGACGGCGGGTCTCCCAGCCGTCGGTCCACTGGCCGCGCTCGGTGAACACGCCGGGCCGCACGATCGGCGGCTCGGGCAGCAGCATGCGCTCGGCGAACGCGAAGAACTCGTCGTTGACGGCCACGACGGAGCCGCCGAGCCGCGCACCGGCGAGGTCGACGAGGTTGGTCAGGTCGGGGGCGTCAGCCATCAGGAGTCCGTCCTCCCTGCGGAAAGCTGCCCGAGGGCAGCGCATGGTCAGCCGGCTCGGGCGAGGAGCTGGCCGCGTGGCCGGCGGCCGCCGTCGATCCGCTGGCCGCGTAGGTAGGTCGCGAGGACCACACCGTCCAGCGTTCGTCCAGCGTAGGGGGTGAGGGGGTGCCGGTGGGCCAGTCCTGCGGCGTCCACCACAGCGGAACCTTCCGGGTCGAACACGACGAGATCGGCATCGGCGCCGACGGCGATCCGGCCTTTGCGGACAAGCCCGGCATGGTCCGCGGGGCCGGTCGCCACCCAGCGGGCGAGCTCGGCGAGGCCGTGGCCGCGGCGGCGGGCACCCGTCCACACGGCGCGCGGGCCGAGCTGGACCGACGCGATGCCGCCCCAGGCGGTGCCGAAGTCGCCGGTGTCGACCGACTTGACGTCCGGGCTCGCGGGCGAGTGGTCGGAGACGACGCCGACGAACAGCCCCGCGGCGAGGCCGTCCCACAGCCGCTCCAGGTTGGGCCGTTCCCGGATCGGCGGCGCGCACTTGAACTCGGTCGCCCCGTCCGGCACCTCCTCCGCGACGAAGCTGAGGTAGTGCGGGCAGGTCTCCACCGTCAGGGGCAGGCCCTCGCCGCGGGCGGCGAGCACGTCGTCGAGCGCGCCCGCGGCGGCCAGGTGCAGCACGTGCAGCCGGGCGCCGGTCCCGGCGGCGAGGGCGGCGAGCGCGGCGACGGCCTCCGTCTCGGCGGCCGGCGGACGGGAGCGCAGCCAGCTCGTGAAGGCACGGCCGGCAGCCGGCGGCGCCGTGTCCAGGACGGTGGGCGACTCGGCGTGCACGACGGTGAGGGCGCCGAGCCGGGCGGTGTGCCGGGCGGCGGCGGCGAGCGCGTCCAGCGACACGTGCGGGAACTCCTCGACGCCGGACGGCGCGAGGAACGCCTTGAAGCCGAAGACGCCGGCGTCGTGCAGCTCGGCGAGGTCCCGGACGTGGTTCGCGTCGGCGCCGATGATCCCGCCCCAGAAGCCCACGTCCACGCGGATCTGCCCGTCGGCGGCGGCCCGCTTGGTCGCGAGGGCCGCGACCGACGTCGTCGGCGGGATCGAGTTCAGCGGCATGTCGATGATCGTCGTCACGCCGCCGTCGGCCGCCGCCCGGGTGGCGCTCGCGAAGCCCTCCCAGTGGGTTCGCCCCGGCTCGTTGACGTGCACGTGCGTGTCGACGGCGCCGGGCAGCAGGGCGACGTCGCCGAGGTCGGTGACCGCGGCGCCGGGGCCGACCTCGTCGGGCCCGGTGATGGCCGCGATCCGGCCGCCGGCGACGTGCACCGCGGCGGCGATCACGCCGGCCGGGGTCACCACCCGCCGCGAGCGCAGCACCTCGACCCGCTCCGGCAGCACGGCCGCCGGCGCGGCGGGCTCAGTCGTCATGGTCGTCTCCTAGCGTCACCGGGTCCGCGGGGCGCGGCGTCGCCAGGTCCACAGCGCTCGGATCCACGAGGTCCGCGGGGCGGACGGGGACGCGGCGCAGGTCGCGGCCGACCGCGGCTCGGATCGCCGCCACCACCGCCGGGGTGGCCGTACCGGTGGGTGCCTCCCCCACCCCCTTGACGCCGTACGGCGCGTCCGGCTGCGGGTAGGTGACGGCGACGAAGTCCAGATCGGGCACGTCGGCGATCGTCGGCAGCAGGTAGTCGTGGAAGGTGGGGTTCGTGACGGCGCCGTCGACGGTGACCAGCTCCTCCATCACCGCGACGCCGAGGCCCTGGGCGGTGCCGCCCTCGACCTGGCCGACCAGCGACAGCGGGTTCAGCACGGTCCCACAGTCCTGGGCGAGCGCCAGCGCCACCACCCGGACGAGCCCCAGGTCCAGGTCGACGTCGACGACCGCGCGGTGCGCCGCCGCCGTGTAGGCGACGTGCGCGTCGCCCTGGCCACGCGCGTCCAGCGCCTCGGTGCGCCGGTGATGATGGGTGTACTCGGCCTCGACGGGCCCGTCGGCGAGCGCCTCGACGAGCGGGATCCGCGCACCGGCCTCGGGTCCGACGATCTCCCCGTCGCGCAGGGTGAGCACCCGCCGCGGCGCCTCGACCACCGACGGCGGCAGGCCCAGGCCGCGCGCGACCCGGGCGAGCAGCCGGTCGGCGACGGCGGCACAGGCGCCGCGCACCGCCCCGCCGCTCATCCAGGTCTGCCGGGACGCGCTGGTGGAGCCGGCGCTGCCGACGGCGGTGTCCGCCGGGGCGAGCACCACCTCCTCGACGGCGAGCTCGGTGCGGGCGATCTGCTCGGCGATGGTCACGAAGCCCTGGCCGACCTCCGCGCAGGCGGTGTGCACCCACGCCCGCGCGACGCCGTCCGGGCCGAGCTCGAGGCGCGCCCGGGCCGTCGACGAGTCGTCGAAGCCCTCGGAGAACAGCAGGTTCTTGATGCCGAGCGCGTAGCCGACGCCGCGGCGCACCCGGGCCGGGTCACCGCCCGCCGGCCGGCCGCCGGGCAGCGCCAGGCCGCTGACGACCCCGGGGCTCGCCGGGTCGAGCGGCGGCGGCAGCGGCCGGGCGGCGACCAGCTCGATGAGCTCCCGGGCCGGCATCGGGCCCGGGATGGGCGTGCCGGTGGGCAGCACGTCGCCCGCGGCGAGCGCGTTGCGGGCGCGCAGCTCGACCGGGTCCATGCCGAGCGCGTCGGCGAGCCGGTCCAGCTGCCCCTCGTGGGAGAAGGTCACCTGCGGCACGCCGAAGCCGCGCATCGCCCCGCACGGCGGGTTGTTCGTCCGGACGGACGCGCCGTAGAGGTGGGCGTTCGGTACCCGGTAGGGACCGGCACAGTGCGTGACCGCGTTCCCGATCACCGCTCGCGAGCTCGACGCGTACGCGCCGCCGTCGAGGATCACCCGGGCCTGCACGCCGACCAGGTCGCCGGACCGGGTGGCGGAGTGCCGCAGCCAGATGCGCGCCGGATGGCGGTGCGGGTGGCCGAGGAAGCTCTCGACCCGGTCGTAGGCGATCCGCACCGGGGCGCCGGTCGCGAGCGCCAGCAGCGCGCCGTGGATCTGCAGGGTGACGTCCTCGCGGCCGCCGAACGCGCCGCCGACGCCGGCCAGGGTGAGCCGGACGCGTTCCTCCGGCAGGCCGAGGCAGGCGGCGATCTGCTCCTGGTCGGAGTGCAGCCACTGGGTGGCCAGGGCCATGTCGACGCCGCCGTCGGCCGCCGGGCTGACGAGCGCGGCCTCCGGGGCGAGGAACGCCTGGTCCTGCATGCCGAAGACGTAGGTGTCCTCGACGGCGACCGGGCCGACCCGGTCCGGGTCCTCGCCGTGGCGGATGTCGAGCTGGCGGTAGATGTTGGGATGCCCGGGGTCGGCGAACGGTCCGCCGGGGCCGTAGCCGGGGCTGCCCGGGTGCAGCGGCTCGGCGTCGGGCGCGATCGCCGACTCCGGGTCGGTGACCGGGTCCAGCGGCTCGTAGTCGACCTGGATCGCGGCCAGCGCGCGTCGGGCCGTCCGGGCGTCGACGGCGGCCACGGCCGCGACCGGTTCGCCGTGGTACCGGGCCTCGGTGGCGGCGAACACCGGCTGGTCGGGGCCGATCAGCCCGTAGGTCGCGACGCCGGGCACGTCCGCCGCGGTCACGACGGCGGCGACGCCGGGGATCCGCAGGGCCGCCGCCGTGTCGACGGCGCGGATCCGGGCGCGCGGATGCGGGCTGCGCAGCGTCCGGGCGTGCAGCATCCCGGGCAGCGTCAGGTCGCCGGCGTAGGGAAAGGCGCCGGTGACCTTGGCCGGGCCGTCCGGGCGCAGCGCCGAGGCGCCGATCCGCTCGCGGCCGGGCGGCGGGAGGGCCGCGCTCACGGCTGGGCCGCCTCGCCGGTCGGCGCCGCGAGGTCCGCCTGCACGGCGAGGTCGGCCTGCACGGCGAGGTCGGCCTGCGCCGCGAGGTCGGCCTGCGCCGCGAGGTCGGCCTGCACGGCCCGGACGGCGGCCACGATCCGGCCGTAGCCGGTGCAGCGGCAGATGTTGCCGGCGAGCGCCTCGCGGACCTCGTCCTCGCCCGCCGCCGGGTGCCGGGTCAGCAGGTCGGTGACGGCCACCACGAACCCGGGGGTGCAAAAGCCGCACTGCACCGCCCCGTGGCACAGGAACGCCGCCTGCACGGCGGGGGCCGGGCCGTCCACGGGCAGGCCGGCCAGCGTGGTCACCCGGGCGTCGGCGGCGTCGGCGGCGAGCGTCACGCAGGAGGCGACCAGCCGGCCGTCGAGCAGCACCGAGCAGGACCCGCACCGGCCCTGTTCACAGCCGTCCTTGACGCTCGTCACACCGAGCCGGTCACGCAGCACGGTCAGCAGCGAGTCGCCAAGCCAGGCGTCCGTCACGGCGTGCAGCCGCCCGTCGACGTGCAGGTGGTACGGGCCGACGATCGGCCCACCGTCGGCGTCCTCGTCGGTTCCCAGCATCGTCATCGGCTACCTCCCGCCGCCAGGCAGCGGGCCAGTGCCCGCTCGGCGAGCACCCCTGCGGCGTGCCAGCGGTAGGCCGCCGGGTCACGCGGCCCCGCGGGCAGCTGCGTGGGCGCGCCGCGGGCGGCGGTGGCGACGAGCGTGCCGAACCGGCGTGCGACGGCGGCCCGTACCGCCGGATCCCGGCCGGGTGCGGCCCAGTCGATCTCGGCGGCGGCGAAGCCCTCCGCCGCGGCGGCCCGCAGCGGGACCGGGGCAACCCCGCCGACCGCGCACCGGACCTGGCCGGCGGCCTCGTCGACGACCAGCGCGCAGGACACCAGCGTCGGGTACGCGGCCTGCCGGCCACCGATCTTGAGGAAGACCTGCGGCCCGGCGGGACGGGGCAGGCGGACCGCGGTGACCAGCTCGCCGCGGCGCCGCGCCGGTGGGTCGGCGACGAACGCGTCGAGGGGCGTGCCGCGCCGGTCGCCGCCTGCCGAGCAGGTCAGCACGTCGGCGCCGGCGGCCGTCAGGAAGGTGAGCAGGTCGCCGCGCGGGTTCGCGGAGCCGAGCGCGCCGCCGACCGTGCCGGCGTTGCGGACCTGGGCGGAGCCGACGGCGCGGGCCGTCGCGGCGAGCCCGGGCGCAGCTGTCCAGTCGGCGAGCTCCGCGTAGGTCACGCCGGCGCCGACGGTGAGCGTGTCCGCGCCGACGCCCCGGGCGCGCAGCTCGACGACCCGGCGCAGGGCGACGATCACCCGCGTCCGGCTCGTGCCGGCGCGCAGGGCCGGGACCAGATCCGTGCCGCCCGCGAGCAGCCGTGCGTCGCCGGCCTGGGCGAGCAGCCGGACCGCCTCGCCGACGGTGCTCGGCCGGTGCATCACGGCCGCGGTGCCTGTCACCTGCCCCCTCCCGCCTGTCACTCTCGGTAAGCATGCGTGCGGGCCGGGCCGCCGGCAGCCGCGGGCCGGGCGGATCGGGCGGCACTGGGCACACGTCGCTGACCAGCGCTGGCGGCGCGAATGACCGCCATCCACCGGGCATCCGCCCGTCGACGATAGGACCCGCAGGTTACGGACATGTTCAACCCAGCGACCGTGCCCGGCCGCCCAACCCGGCAAGGCGCACTCACAGCGTGTTACGTCACTGAACGTCGGTTGGGGGTCGGCTCCTCCCCCGACCGTGGATGATGTGCGAAAGGATGACCGGACAGCGACGACCGGGCAATGACGGGCAATAAGGCCGATGACGGGGGTCAGGAGGCAGGTGGGCGTGTCGCGCCGTCTCACGAACACGGATCCAGCGCTGCGGCACGGCTGGCACCCCGTCGCCCTCACCACTGAGCTGCGCGACGAGCCGCTCGCGGTGCGCCTGCTCGGCGAGCCCTGGGTCCTCGCCCGGCTCGGCGGCACCCTCACCGCGTTCGAGGACCGCTGCCCCCACCGGCTCGCGCCGCTGTCCGCCGGCCGGGTCGACGGGGTGACGCTGGTCTGCCCGTACCACGGCTGGCGGTTCGCCGCCGCGGGCGACTGCGTCGCCGTGCCCGCACTCGGCCCCGGCGTGCCGGCGCCACGGCGGGCCCACGCGGCGGCGGCCTGGGGCGTGGCCGAGCGGCACGGCCTGCTCTGGATCGCGCCCGACGAGCCGTTCTCGGAGATCCTCGCCCTGCCGGAGGACGCGGACGACACCTTCGACGCCGTGTGGCTCGAGCCCGCGCGCACCAGCGCGGCCGCCGGCCTGCTCGCCGACAACTTCCTCGACACCGCGCACTTCCCGTTCGTGCACGCCGGCACGATCGGCGCCGGCGAGGACATGGTGGTGCCGCCCTATCGGGTCGACGCGGACGGCGACGGCTTCCGGGTCACCCTCGCGCAGGAGGTCGCGAACCCGGAGGATCCCGGAGTCGCCGCCGGGATCCGGCCGCTGATCCAGCGGCGCGTCTCCACCTATGTGTACCGCCCGCCGTTCATGCTCCGGCTGCGGCTGGAGTACCCGGACGCCGGGATCACCAGCGCGATCCACTTCTGCCTGCAACCCGAGGACGCCGACGCGACCAGGGTCTACACCCGGCTGCTGCGCGACGACCTCGGCGGCGACGGCGCCCGGCTGGCCGAGGCGGCCCGGTTCGAACAGTCGATCCTCGACGAGGACCTCGCGCTGCAGGAACGGTTCACCCTGGACGGCCTACCACTGATCAGCGGCGACGGGGAGCTGGCCGAGGAGGTCAGCATCCGCGCCGACGCCGCCGGGGTGGCGCTGCGCCGCGTGCTCGCGGCCTTCGTCGCCCGCGCGGGCCGCTACCCTCGCCGCCCGGGCGCGAGCGCCGCCGACCCCGACGGCCGGTACACCCGATCGCCGCGCCGACCGCCCACCCGTGCCGGCCGGTAGCGGGCCGGAAGCTGATCGAGGGTAGCCGCAACCCGACAGTACGGAAGAGCCTCACGCCGGACTGATCGTCCCTACGATATTCCCGTGCGAAGCGTTGAGGGCGACACCCCGGGCCACGGGCCGACGGGCCGTGCACCGCAGGCAGGCGTGCCGGTGACCGGCACGGTCGACGTGACGGGCCGGGTCGTGCCCGGCGCCGGCTGGGACGACCTCGACCCGGTCGAGTTCGATCGGCTGCGCCGGCTCATCGGCGCCTACCGGGAGAAGGCCGACGAGCGGCTCGCCGACCTCGACGACCTCGCGCTCGCCCGCGAGCTCGGCGTCGTGCGGGTCGCGGCCGCCGACGGCCAGGCCCCGGCCGAGGACGCCGCGGACCCCGCGCGGGTGGAGATCCTGCTCGCCGGCCTGCTGCTGTTCGGCCGGCCGGAGGCGCTGCGCCGGTTCGCGCCCACGCACGAGGCCGCGATCCAGGTCTTCGACCGGGTGGACGGCCTGGCGACGGGCACGAACATGTTCCTGCGCTGGCCGCTGTTCCGGCTCGTCGAGGAGTTCCTGGCCCAGTTCCGGGAGCTGAACCCGACGCGGGAGGTGCGCTTCGACCTCGTCCGGATGCGGGTGCCGGTCTACTCGGAGAGCGCGTTTCGCGAGGCGCTGGCCAACGCGCTCATCCATCGCGACTACACGGCTCCGGGCGCAGTGCACGTCCAGTGGTCGACGGACCAGATCGTCGTCTCGAACCCGTCCGGGCTGCCGGCCGGGATCACCGTCGAGAGCCTGCTGTCCGCGCCGCCGAGCCCGCGCAACCCGCTGCTCGCGGACGCGTTTCGCCGGGCGGGCATCGTCACCCGCACCGGCCGGGGCGTCAGCCACATCTGGCGGGAGCAGCTGCGGCACGGGCACGCGCCGCCCGACCACGGGCGCAGCGGCGAGCACGCGGTCGTCGTCGTGCTGCCCGGCGGCCGGCCCGACCTCGGGTTCGCCCGGTTCGTGCTGAGCCATGAGCTGGGCGGCCGGCCGCTGTCGCTGGCCGAGCTGCAGATCATCACCCGGCTGCGCCGGCAGCCCCGGCTGCGCACCGAGGACGTCGCCCAGATGCTCGCCGTCTCGAAGACGGAGGCGCGCCGGGCGCTGTTCCGGATGGTGCGGGCCGGCCTGGTGGACATCCAGGACGCGGCGACCCCGCGGCGTTCCTGGACGCTGTCGGCGTACTCGAAGGGCGCCCTGCAGGAGTCCGCCGACGCGGTCGCCGCCGCCGAGTCACCCGCCCGGGAGGCGGCCAGCGCCGTCGCGGCACCCCCGGCCGACGACAAGCCGCCGGCCGAAGCCGCCAGCTGATCCCGGCCTCGGCGCGTCCCGGTCCGATCAGCGCGGGCCCGGGAACACGCCGCGGGCGTCGGGACGGGCATCGGTGCGCAGGTAGAGGGCGGCGCCGAGGCCGGCCAGGGTCTGCAGCGGGCTGCCCAGGCGGCAGCCGATCGCCGACGCTGCCGCGTCGGCCGCCGCGAGCTGGCCGTCGACGGCCTCCCAGGGCGCGTCGCTGACGACGCCGGCGACCGGCAGCGGGCAGGCCGCCTGCACCCAGCCCCGGTCCACGACGACGAAGCCGCCGCCCATGCCCTCCAGCGCCCGGGCGGCGGTGAGCATGTCGGCGTCGTTCGTGCCCAGCAGCAGCAGGTCGCCGGGCGGTTCGGCGACGCTGACGCCGATGGCGCCGCTGGTGAGCCCGGCGCCGCGCACGAGCCCGACCCGGACCGGTACCTGCGCGCCGGACCGGTCGACCAGAGCGACCTTGACCAGGTCGCGTTCCGGGTCGGCGACGATGAGGCCCTCGCGGACCGCCGGCTCGACCCGCACGGGCCGTGCTGCCGGCGCGGCGGGCGGCAGCACGGCGGCGGGCTGCTGGGGGACCACGGGCGCGGACAGCCTCGACACGATCTCCACGGCCAGCGGCAGCGGCGCCGGGTGGCCGGGCCAGCGGGCCGCCGCGAACGAGCCGACGTGCAGGTTCGCGGGCAGGCGCACCGTGTCGGTCGCCCCGCCGGGGGTGGCGTCGGAGTTGTCGAACAGCGGCCGGCCCTGGCCGGCCGCGATCCGGCCGCCGGCGACGACCAGGTCGGGCGGCTCGATGCCGCCGACCTGGGTGACGATGAGCAGGTCGGCGAGGTGCGACGGGGTGATCGAGCCGAGGACGTGGTCGAGCCCGTGCCGGCGGGCGGGCGCGAGCGTCGCCCGGCGGACCGCCTCCGCCGGCGGCATGCCGGCCACCACGGCGCGCCGGACGGCGCAGCCGAGCTGCCCGTAGCCGATCAGGTCGGCGAGCGTGCGCTGGGCACCGGGACGCTCTCCGGGCAACAGGTCCGCGGGCGCCGGGGTGGGCGTTCCCGGGCGGCGCACCAGCACTCGCAGGGGTGTGCCCGTCGTGGTCGTGAGCCCGGCGGCGCGCGCGCCGCGGCGCGCGACCAGGCCGGACGGGTCGGTCAGCGTCGTCACGGTGCCGCGGGGCACCAGCAGGCGCGCCGCCTCGCCCGGCAGGAGCAGGGTCCGCTCCGGTCCGATGTGGGCGTCGACGTAGGCGGGGAGCAGGTACCGGCCGGAGGCGTCGAGCGAGCGCCGGCCGGCGAGCGCGCCCGGCCTGGTCACGGCGGCGATGAACCGGCCGACGATGGCGACGTCCCGGCGCAGCAGCTCGCCGGTCTGCACGACGACGACGGTCCCGCCGTGGACGAGCAGGTCGGCGTCCTCCTCGCCGACGGCGACCCGCCGCAGCCGGGCCAGCTCGGCGCCGCTGGGGCCGAGCCCGTTCGCAGCGCTCAGGCCGTTCTCGCCGACCCCGCCGCGGGGGCCGGTCGCCGGGCTGGGGCTGGGCGGGGTACTCCGTGCGGGCGCGGTACCGGGTACGGGGATCGGCGCCGGTACAGGGATCGGCGCCGGTACGGTGATCGGCGCCGTGTTGCGAACCGGAGCGGCACGCGGCGGCCGTGCGGGCCTGACGGCGAGGCCCGAGCCCGGCCAACCACCCGCGGGCGCCCGAGGAGTCGACACGCTCACCTCCGCTGAGGGTCGAGCGCGGCTCGACGGCGACCGGCCCTTGGCATTCCGAAAGGCCGCCGCCACATTGTCGCAGGCAAGCACGGCACAGTCACCGATTGCTGCCGAGCATTAAGTGCCTCGAAACATATCCGTCACACCGACGAGGGCCGCTTCCGCCATTGTGGGCCCGGAACCGAGCACGTGGGCCGCACACGCACGGCCAGGCGCCCATATGGGTAAGTCGACGCGTCCGGAAACCTGCTGGTCACATGGGGTTGCTGCCCAGGGGCAGCGACGGTTACTTTCCCCGGGACGGCGCCGGCCCGTAGCGGGCGAGGACGACGGTCTCGATGATGCCGACGACGCCGTAGAGGGCGATGCTGACCGCGGTGATGACGATGACGGCCGCCCAGACGCCGCCGTAGTTGAAGGTCTGCTGGGCATGCTGCATGTAGTAGCCCAGCGCCTTGCCGGTGGCGAGCCACTCGGCCAGCAGGGCGCCGATGATGGCGCCGGGGACGGCGATGCGGGCCGAGGCGAACAGCGCCGGCAGCGCGCTCGGTATGGACACCTTCCGCAACACGGTGAACGCCGACCCGCCATAGGCGGTAACTAGGTCGGCGGCGGCGCGCGGGGTCGAGCGCAGGCCGAAGACGATGTTCACCAGCGACGGGAAGAACACAACGATTCCCGCGATCACCGTCACACCCACGAGATGGCGGCCGAAGACCAGGGTGATGATGGGGGTCATCGCGACCAGCGGCACCGAACGCAGCACCATTGCGACCGGCATAAACGCCTGCTCGACCGGTCGGTACAGCACGAACAACACCGCCACGACGACGGCGGCGATCGTTCCCGCGATATAGCCGGCCAGCGCGTCGCCGAGCGTCTGCGCCAGGGCGTGGAAGATCTGGTCCCGGTTGTCGGGCGCCTTCGGCACGGTGAACAGGTAGTGGTAGACGTCCTTCGGTGACTTCGCCACCAGCGGGCTGAGGTCGAAGACCTTGAGGAACGCGTACCAGAGCACCAGGATCACGACGACCGACGCGAGCACGGAGCCGAAGGTCCGGCCGAGCCGGGACAGCGCCGTGACGAGGATCAGCGAGCCGGGAGCACGCTGGGCCAGCGGCGGCGCGAGGCCAGCGGCCGGTGCCGGCGGCGAGCCACCCACCTCGGTCTCGGGCGGCGCGGCGGCCGTCAGGGGGGCGGGCACGGTCACGAGGCACCTCCGACGTTGCCGCGCGGCGCCCAGGGCGTCAGCCACCGGGCGACCAGCGAGGTGAGCCCGTAGCCGACGCCGGCGATCGCCGACGCGATGAGCGCGAGGGCCCACGTCCGGGGCACGTTGAAGCCCTGCTGCGAGGCGATCATCGTGATGCCGATCCCCTTGTCCGCGCCCAGGTACTCGCCGATGATCGCGCCCAGCAGGGCGGCCGGCGGCGCGATCTGCAACCCGGTGAACGTGCTCGGCAGCGCGGCGCGCAGCCGGACGTACCGAAGCTGGGCGAACCGGCCGCCGCCGCTGGCCCGGATCAGGTCGAGGCTGGTCTGGTCGGCCGAGCGCAGGCCGACGAGGGTGCCGACCAGCGTCGTGAAGAAGACGGAGATGCCGGCGAGCGCCGTCTGCGGCGTCGTGCCGTCGAACACCGTCGTGAGAATCGGCCCGATCGCGATGATCGGCAGGCAGTACGACGCGACGCCGATCTGTAGGACGATCCGGTCGACGACCGGAATCCCGAAGCACAGCACCGCGAGACCGATCGCGAGGCCGTTTCCGATCAGGTAACCCTTGAGCGCGATCCACACGGTCGAGCGGACCGGGCTCGACCACAGGTGCCGGTCGACCCACAGGTCCTTCACGACCTCCCACGGCGTCGGCACCGCGCCGCCGTTCTCGAACGCGGTCACCGCGAGGATCCACCACAGCGCGAGCACGGCGACGGTGCCGACGAGGCCACCGAGCCACGGCGGCGCGGCGCCGGCCCGCGTCCGACCGCCGCCGGCCGAGCCGGCTACCGCGCCGGCCGGCGTGTCCTGAATCGAGGTCATCCGCGCACCGCCCCCGTCACGCCGCCTGGGCGCCGTCGTCGCCCTGGCCGGAGAACAGCAGGCTCGACAGCTCGTCGTGCAGCTCGTGGAACTGCGGGGTTCGCAGCATCTCCGGCGTGCGCGGACGCGGCAGGTCGACGTCGACGATCGCCGCGATCCGCCCCGGTCGGGGGCTCATCACGGCGACCTTGTCGGACAGGATGACCGCCTCCGGGATGGAGTGCGTGACGAGCAGCGTCGTGGTCGCCCGCTCGGTCCAGATGCGCAACAGCTCGAAGTTGAGCCGTTGCCGGGTCATGTCGTCCAAAGCGCCGAACGGCTCGTCGAGCAGCAGGACCTTGGGCTCGACGACGAGGGCACGCGCGATCGCGACCCGCTGGCGCATGCCGCCCGACAGCTGCGCCGGGCGGGCCTTCTCGAACCCGGTGAGGCCGACCAACGCGATCAGGTCGGCGATCATCTTCCGGTCGGTCTTCGCGCCGCTCACCTCGAGCGGAAGCCGAATGTTCGCCTCGACCGACCGCCACGGCAGCAGTGCGGCGTCCTGGAAGGCGATCCCAAGATGATGGCTACGACGGGCCGTCGACGGCGGCTCGCCGTGCACCAGCACCTCGCCCTGGGTGGGCGCCTCCAGATCGGCGAGGATCCGCAGGACGGTCGACTTCCCGCAGCCGGACGGCCCGATCAGCGTCAGGAACGAGCCCTCCGTCGTGGACAGGTTCACGTCGTCCAGGGCGACGACCGACCGGCGGCCGAGGCGGAACTCCTTGCGCAGCCCCGCCACGCTCACCCCGGTCCCCGGCGCCGGCCCGGGTGTCGGTCCGGCCTTGTCGAGGGCGGTTTCCGGCGCGGGCGTGGCGGAAGCGCTCATGAGTCCGGTCTCTCTCTGTCGAGCTCGTGCCTACAGCGGGAGCTTGATGAGGTCGGGGTTCTCCTTGTAGATCTCGTCGATGATGCTGGTGTCGAACAGCTGCTCGGCGGTGATGTCGACCTTGGCCAGCTTCAGCGTCGCGATATTCTCCTCGATCAGCGTCGGCGTGATCGTGAACAGGCCGTTCTTCTTGGTGTCGTCGGTGAGCACCAGCGCGTTCTGGGCGGTCGACTCCAGCGTCTGCTCGGCCGCGTCGAGGCCCTGGTCCTTGCCGTAGATCTCGGCGGCGTACTTCGCGGCCAGGGACGGGTCGTGGATCGAGTCCGCCCAGCCCTTGATCTCGGCCGTCAGGAAGGCCTTGATCTTGTCCTTGTCGTTCTTGAGCGTGTCCTCGCTGACCATGTAGGTCTCGGAGACCAGCGGGTACTTGAAGTCCGCGAGCAGGAAGGTGAAGGTGTCGACGCCCTTCACCTTCAGCAGGTTCGGCTCGTTGGTGACGAACGAGAACCAGGCGTCGACCTGCCCGGTCGTCAGCGGCGTCGGGTCGAACTCCACCGGCACCTTGTCGATCTTCGACGCGTCGAGGCCGTTGGCGGCGAGGAACGCCGTCCAGACGGACTCGTTCGTCGCCTGCACGCCGATCTTCTTGCCGATCATGTCCTGCGGCGTCTTGATCGGCTTGTTCGCCAGCGACATGATCGCGAACGGGTTCTTCTGGTACTGGGCGCCGATGATCCGCAGCGGCGCGCCCTGGAGGATCGCGTTGCCCGTGATGTCCGGCGCCGAGATGCCGATGAACGCCTTGCCTGTCGCCACGTCGGCGTCCTGCGGGGTGGCGCTCGGGCCGCCGGCGATCAGGTTGACCTCGGAGAAGCCGGCCGCCTTGTAGTAGCCCTTCTGGTCGGCGATGTACGCGCCGGCGAACTCGACGTTCTTGATCCAGGAGAGCCGGTAGTCCAGCTTGCCGAACGCCGCGGCGCCGCCGCTGGTCGCCGCGGCCGACGTGCCCGCGTCATCGTCGTCGCCGCAGGCGACGAGCAGGCTGCTGCCGCCGATCGCCAGCGCGGCCGCGCCAACGGTGACGCCCGCGCCCCGACGCAGGAAGCCACGCCTATCGAATCCAGTTGTCACCGAACCCCCATCGCATCGCCCCGGGGTTTGAGATCCCCAACGCCGGCATGTCCGGTCCACCCGGGCGGTTCTCCGGACGTTAGAAAGCGCCCGTATCGCACCCATCGCACGTTCGTGAACAGCAGGTAACTCCGCCGGGTTGTGGCGGGCATCGCGGCGACGGTTTCCGCCGGTCAGCCGCCCGGCGTCCCGCCGACGACGACGCGCGGGCGGCCTGTGTTACGCCGCTGTCATCTGCCGGCCCTAGGTTTGGCGCCGTGCTGCTGAGTCCGCATGAACAGGAACGGCTGCTGATCCACGTCGCGGCAGGCCTCGCCCGGGAGCGGCGGGCCCGCGGCCTGCGGCTCAACTATCCGGAGGCCGTGGCGCTGCTGACCTCGTTACTGCTCGAGGGCGCGCGCGACGGCCGGACCGTCGCCGAGCTGATGGCCGCCGGCCGCACGGTGCTGACCAGGGACGACGTCCTGGACGGCATCGCGGAGATGCTGGCCGAGGTGCAGGTCGAGGCGACGTTCCCCGACGGCACGAAGCTCGTCACGGTCCACCACCCGATCCCTTAGCCAGGAGCGCAGATGCCGATCGTTCCCGGCGAGGTCCTGCACGACGACGACCCAATCGTGATCAATCCGGGCCGTCCCGTCCGCACGCTGGTGGTGCGCAACGCGGGCGACCGGCCGGTGCAGGTCGGGTCGCACTATCACTTCGCCGCCGCGAACCCGGCGCTCGAGTTCGACCGGTCGGCGGCGTGGGGGCACCGGCTCGCGGTTCCGGCGGGCACCGCGGTCCGCTTCGAGCCGGGAATCGAGCGGGAGGTCGAGCTGGTGGCGATCGCCGGCGCGCGCGACGTGCCCGGTCTGCGGCTGGAATGGGCCGGCAAGCTCGACGAGCGGGACGCCAACCCCCGCTAAGGCCTAGTCGGATTCCGCGAGGCGGAACTCCGCAAGAAAGAAGGGTCGGTCATGGGCACGCTGGACCGGTCGCGGTACGCCGCGCTCTACGGACCGACGGTCGGCGACCGGGTCCGGCTCGCCGACACCGACCTGTTCATCGAGGTCACCGAGGACCTGAGCCGCGGCCCGGGCGGTGCCGGCACCGGGGACGAGGCGGTGTTCGGCGGCGGCAAGGTCATCCGCGAGTCGATGGGCCAGGCCAGGGCCACCCGCGCCGACGGCGCGCCGGACCTGGTCATCACCGGCGCGATCGTGCTCGACCACTGGGGCGTCGTGAAGGCGGACGTCGGCGTCCGGAACGGCCGGATCGTCGCCCTCGGCAAGGCCGGCAACCCGGACACGATGGACGGGGTGCACCCGGACCTGGTGATCGGCCCCGGCACCGAGATCATCTCCGGCAACGGCAAGATCCTCACGGCCGGCGCGATCGACTGCCACGTCCACTTCATCTGCCCGCAGCAGGTACCCGAGGCGCTCGGCGCCGGCGTCACCACCCTGATCGGCGGCGGCACCGGCCCGGCCGAGGGCACCAAGGCGACGACGGTGACCCCCGGCGGCTGGAACCTGGCCCGGATGCTGTCGGCGATGGACGACTGGCCGGTGAACGTCCTGCTGCTCGGCAAGGGCAACACGACCAGCGAGGACTCGCTCTGGGAGCAGCTGCGCGCCGGCGCGGCCGCGTTCAAGCTGCACGAGGACTGGGGCACCACGCCGGCCGTGATCGACGCGTCGCTGCGGGTCGCGGACGCGGCCGGGGTCCAGGTCGCGCTGCACTCCGACACGCTCAACGAGGCCGGCTACGTCGAAAGTACGCTGGCCGCGATCGCCGGCCGGGCGATCCACGCGTACCACACGGAGGGCGCCGGCGGCGGGCACGCGCCGGACATCATCACGGTCGCCGCCGCGGCCAACGTGCTGCCGTCGTCGACGAACCCGACCCGGCCGCACACCGTGAACACGCTCGACGAGCACCTCGACATGCTCATGGTCTGCCATCATCTGAACCCATCGGTGCCCGAGGACCTCGCCTTCGCCGAGAGCCGGATCCGGCCGTCGACGATCGCCGCCGAGGACTTCCTGCACGACATGGGCGCTATCTCGATGATCGGCTCGGACTCGCAGGCGATGGGCCGCATCGGCGAGGTGGTGCTGCGCACCTGGCAGACCGCGCACGTGATGAAGCGACGCCGCGGCGCGCTGCCGGGCGACGGCCGGGCCGACAATCTGCGGGCCCAGCGCTACGTCGCCAAGTACACGATCTGCCCCGCCGTAGCGCACGGCATGGAGGGCGAGATCGGCTCGGTCGAGGCCGGGAAGCTCGCCGACCTGGTCCTCTACGACCCGGCGTTCTTCGGGGTCCGCCCCTCGGTCGTCATCAAGGGCGGCCTCATCGCCTGGGCCGCGATGGGCGACGCGAACGCCTCGATCCCGACCCCGCAGCCGGTGTTCCCCCGTCCGATGTTCGGCGCCGCCCGTGGCCCGGCCGCCGCCGGATCACTCACCTTCGTCGCGCCCGCCGCGATCGAGGCCGGCCTGGCCGACCGACTCCCGCTCGCGACCCCGATGGTCCCGGTTCGCGACGTCCGCTCCCGCGGCAAGGCCGACATGCCCGGCAACACCGCGACCCCGGACATCCGCGTCGACCCGGACACCTTCACCGTCACCATCGACGGCGAGGCCATCGAGCCAGCCCCCGTCCGCGAGCTGCCGATGGCCCAGCGTTACTTCCTTTTCTAAGGGTGCCCGCCGGCGGAGCGGACCCGGCCGCCCTGCCGGGAGCCCAACAAAAGTAGGCGCCTCGGGCTAGTAGGTGCAGCTCGGGGCGGCGGGAGCGGCTGGTGGCGCCGTCGTCGGGGCGGGCGCCGGTCCGGACGCGCCCGTGCCCGAGGCGCCGTCCGCGCCGGCCAACGTGGGGGCGACGACCTCGGTGAACTCCGAGCCGAGGATGAGGTGGATCCCGCTGATCGACGGGTCCGACCGCAAGATCGAGCCGGGGACCGCGGCCTGCACGGTACGGGCGGCGTCGGCCTTGCCCGCGCCGTAGAGCACCCGCGACGCGGTGTACGCCTGCGAGCCGGCGACGCCGGCCACGGATGCCTTGAAACCCTTCGCCACCAGGCTGGTGGTGACGTCGCCGGCGAGACCGGTGCGGTGGGAGCCGTTCAGGACCTGCACCGTGACCTGCGACGGCGGGACGGTGACCGGCCCAGGTGCGGGCTCGCCCGTCGGCGACGCGGTGTCCTCGACGCCGTCGACGTGCCCGCCGAGCGGGACGACCAGCCGGGCCAGGTCGACCGGCTTGTAGATCTGCACGGACGTCGCGACGCCGTGCAGCATGATGTTGCCACTGTTGCCGATGCCGCCCTCGGCCTCGGTGGGGGCGTGCGTCGGCAGCGTCTCCATGTGGATCGAGCCGGCCGCCACGCCGCGCATCTGGGTGGCGAGGTCCCGCAGGTCGTTGATGCTGGTGCCGTCGTCGAGCGTGAGCGCGGACGTCGCCGTCGAGAGCAGGCCCTCCAGCTTGACCGGGTTGGACAGCACGTCGCCGGTGGTCGCCTGGTGGAACACCGCGCCGATGAACTGCTGCTGCCGTTTGATCCGGTCGATGTCCCCGTTCGGCAGGCCGTGCCGCTGACGGACGAACGCCAGCCCCTGGTCGCCGTTGACGTGCACCGTCCCCGGGCCGCCGCGCCAGCCGCTCATCGGGTCGTTGCTGTTGGTGCTGACCCGCGTGCGGCCGGCGTCGTCCTGGAACACGTCGCGGAAGCCCGACTGCAGCACGCAGACGTCGACGCCGCCGATCGCATTGGTGATCGACTTGAAACCCGCGAGGTCCATCGAGACGTAGTGGTCGACCCGCATGCCGGTCAGGTCCTCGACCAGGTTCACCAGCAGCGACGGGCCGCCGTCCGAGATCGCCGAGTTGAACTTGTCCTTGTGCGCGGCGTGGCTCTTGCCGGCGGAGTCGTCGTACTGGGGAACCGTCACATAGGTGTCCCGAGGGAAGGAGATCATCGTCGCCGTGTCGTCCTCGGCGATGTGGACCAGGATCGTGGTGTCCGACCGCTGGCCGGGGACGTTGCCGTACTCCCCGTCGGATCCCGCTCGGCTGTCCGTGCCGACCAGCAGGTAGTTCGTCACGCCGTGCTTCTCGTCCGGCCGGTCGTCACCGAGGTCGAGGCGGATCCGGTTGATGTTCCCGTTCGCGTAGGTGTAGACGGCCCAGCCACCGGCGGTCACCACCAGCACCAGCACCGAGACGACCCCGAGCAGCGCGCGCAGGATCCGGCGCCCGCCCGGCGCCCGGCTCGGTCCCGACCCGCCGCCGCCATCCGCGCGTGGGTCCAGATGCGGAGGTAGGGACGCCCTTCCCAACGCTGCCCGCCTCCCTCCGGCCGCCGCTCGCGCGGGAACATCTCGGCAGGCCGATGATAAATCGCGCTTTATCCGCCCGACGAACCACCCGCATCCCAACGTCGAACGGGAGAGTCGACATCACGACAACAGTCCGGCGCCGGCGACCACCGAGCGGCACCGGACACCGACCGCAGCCGGACGGGCCGGCGGCCCGCGGGTCGGCGCCCGGCGGCTCAACGGCTCAACGGCTCAACGGGCGGCGTTCTTGAGGAACTGCGGCCGGTAGTTGGCCTCGTCGCCGCCGTAGTAGCCGCCGCGGACGTGGCGGCGGACGCCGACGTCGTCGGTGGCGCGGGACGCGGAATGCCACAGGTAGCCGTCGTGCAGGATCACGTCCCCGCGCTCGGCGTAGACGGCGATCTCGCCGGGAACCTTCTCGAACCCGAGCGGCATCGCCACCGGCGCCGGGGTGTCCGTGTAGCCGCCGGCGGGGCGGGCGTCGGCGGGGACGGCGACGTTGTTGACGTTGCGGTACGGCGCGGGGGTCGCCCAGTTGTGGCTGCCGGGAACGACCCGCAGAAAACCGTTCGCCGGGCTGGTCGGGTCGAGGTGGAAGGTGAAGGCGAGGCCCGGCCAGACGTCGACGCTGGGCATCGCCTGCCAGTCGGAGTGCCAGCCGATCCGGGTGTAGCCGGACTCGCGGCCCGGCCGGGAGTCCTGGTAGACGATGCCGGCCTTGTCCGACGAGTTCAGCCAGGCGCCGGCGCCGATCAGTCGGCGGATCACCGTCAGCAGCGGCGGCAGGGTGGCGGCGGCGTGCACGGCCGGAGCCAGCTCCTGGACGTGCTCGACGTAGTTGACGAACGTCTCGATCTTTTCGACGGCGTCCAGGTACTTCGTCGACCCGTACCGGTCCGGCAGCCGGCCGGCGAGCACGTCCGCCTGGACGACGGCGCACTCGGTCTCCATCCGCGCGGTCAGCTCCTCGCCGACCAGCCCGCGCAGCAGCACGAAGCCGAACGCCCGGTAGAACGCCTCGATCCCGGCCAGCCCGGGCGGCTCGGAAGATCCGCCCGCCGCGGGCCCGTCGGTGGAGCCGGCGCTCCAGGCCGACGCGTCGATCTCGAAGACGCCGAAGGTCGCCGGCGTGGCCGGTACTGCCTGCACCGCCGGTGCGGCCAACCCTGCCGGCGTCGCCGGCGCGGTCGCGGTCTGCATGCGGCTGCCCTCCCGCGTCTCGGTATCCGGCGGTTCCGCGAGCTGCCGCGGTCCGTGGACGGATGGCCGGCCTCCGACGCTAGATCGGTCCTGTTACCGCTACGTTGCCGTCGTCCGGCACCGGCCGCGACCTGCGTCGCATCACCGGGCCCGCGCCGCCGCCCCGCCGCCGTCTCGGCGACGATGACCGGACCGGGGACGCTCGAGCATCGGAGGGCCCGTGACCACGGACATGCCAGGCGGACGCCGAGCCGGAGCAGCCGCCGCCCTGCTCGTGCTGGCCGACGGCCGGCTGCCGGCCGGGGGGCACGCGCACTCCGGCGGCGTCGAGGCGGCCGTCGTCGACGGCGGCGTCACGGGGCTCGACGACCTGGCCGCGTTCCTGCTCGGCCGGCTGGGCACCGTCGGCCTGGTCTCCGCAGCCTTCGCCGCCGCCGCCTGCCAGGCGGCCCGGTCCACCGATGCCCGGCCGCGAGCCGCCCACGACGACGTCGACCACGCGGACGCGCTCGCCGCGCTCGACGCCGAGCTGGACGCCCGCACGCCGTCGCCGGCGCAGCGGGACGCGAGCCGGGCGCAGGGCCGGACGCTGCTGCGCGCGGGCCGGGCCGCCTGGGACCTGACGCCCTACCTCGCACCCGACCCGCCCCGCCCACCCGACGCCGCCGGCCTGGCCGATCGGGCGGGGCGGCACGGCCGGCCCGGGTCGCCGCCCGCCCCGCACCACCCGATCGTGCTCGGCGTCGTCGCTGCCGCGGCCGGGCTGGAACCCGCCGACGCCGCGCTGGCCGCCGCCTACGGCGTCGTCGGCGGCGCCGCCTCGGCCTCGACGAGGCTGCTCGGCCTCGACCCGCTCGCCGTCACCGGCCTGCAGGCCCGGCTCGCCGCCGCCATGGAGGCCACCGCCGCGACCGCCACCGCCGCGGCCGCCACCGCGATGGCCGCGGGCCGGGCCGATCTGCTGCCCGCGGCGTCGGCCGTCCGCCTCGACCTGCTCGCCGAGCGCCACCGCGCCGCGCCGGTCCGGATGTTCACGTCGTGACCCCGGTGGGGTCCGGCCCGGACCGCGGACCGGTCTCCAGCCGGTAGCCCATGCCGCGGACCGTGGCGATGCGGGCGGCCCCCAGCTTGCGGCGCAGGTAGCCGACGTAGACGTCGACGATGTTGCTGCCCGGGTCGTAGTCGTAGCCCCACACGGCGGACAGCAGCTGCTCGCGGGCGAGCACCTGGCCGGGGTGGCGCAGGAACGTCTCCGCCAGGACGAACTCCCGGGCCGTGAGGTCGACGACCCGGTCGCCGACGTGCGCCTGCCGGGTGCGCAGGTCGAGCGTGAGGTCACCGCAGCGCAGCACGGTCGGCTCGCCGGCGGCCCGCTCGGGGCGCAGCCGCAGCCGGACACGCGCCAGCAGCTCCTCGAACCGGAACGGCTTGCTCATGTAGTCGTCGGCCCCGCCTTCCAGGGCGGCGACGGTGTCCCGCACGCCGTCCCGGGCGGTCAGCACCAGCACCGGCAGCCGCGAGCCGGCGGCGCGCAGGCTGCGCAGCACCGCGAAGCCGTCCAGGTCGGGCAGGCCGATGTCGAGCACCAGCAGGTCCACCTCGCCGGACAGGGCCACCTGCAGCGCCGACCGGCCCTCACTCACACACGTCGGCACGAAGCCGTTGGATCGCAGGCCCTTCGCGATGAACGAGGCGATCCGGTGCTCGTCCTCGGCGATGAGTACCCGGTTCGTCATGACCGCCCCCTGCCAGCGCCGCTGGGCTGCGCCCCGGCCGGGGCCGCGGGTCCGCCCGGCGAGGCGGGACGCGGCTCGGGGTCACGGACACCCCCGCCGGACAGCCCCAGCTCCAGGGTGAAGACCGCACCCTCGCCCGGCTCGCCGCCGACCCGAACGGTGCCGCCGTGCGCCATCGCGATCGCCCGCACGATCGCGAGCCCGAGCCCCGCTCCCCCACCCGCCGGCGGCGCCGGCCGCGAGGCGGCGCCCCGGGCGAAACGCTCGAAGATGCGCGCCCGGTCGCCCGGAGGAACCCCGGGACCGCAGTCAGCCACCCAGAATCGCGCGACGCGGTCGTCGGCGGCCGAGCCGATCCTGATCACCTCGCCGGGGCCGGTGTGCTGGGTCGCGTTCTGGGCGAGCTGCAGCAGCGCCTGCGTGAGCCGCTGCCGGTCGGCGAGCAGCCGCCCGTCGCCGACGGCCTCCAGCCGCCACGCGCGCGGCGCCAACGCCCGCGCCTTCACCAGCAGGTCGGTGGTGAAGACGCTCAGGTCCACCGGTTCACGGCGCAGGAAGTCGGGCTGCTCCGCCTTCGCGAGCACCAGCAGGTCGTCGACCATCCGGCTCATCCGGTCGAGCTCGTCCAGCACCAGGTCGACCGTCTCGGCCCGGTCTCCCGGGTCGTCGCCGAGCAGCTCCAGATGCCCCCGGATGATCGTGATCGGGGTGCGCAGCTCGTGGCCGGCGTCGTCGACGAAGGCCCGCTGGGTGCCGAACGCCCCCTCCAGCCGGTCCAGCATGCCGTTGAACGTCCGCGCCAGCTCGGTGATCTCGTCGCGGCCGGCTCGCGCGCCGCCGACCGGGATGCGCCGGGACAGGTCCGTCTCCGTGATCGTCTGGGCGGTCTGGCGGACCATGCGCACCGGGGCGAGCACCCGCCCGGCGACCGTCCACCCGACGGCCGCGGCCACAGCCAGCGCGCCGAACCCGACGACTCCCAGGACCCGGACCACCTCGTCGACCTCGGCCCGCTCCCGGTCGACGAACACGGCCGACACGAAGACGCCCCGCTCGGGCTGGCCCTGGACGCTCACCGGAACCGCGACATAGCGCACCGCGCCGGCCGGCGTCATGACGCGCCCGTAGTGCGGCTGGCCGGCCGCCGTCGACGACACGAACGCCCTGATCGCGGCCTGGTCGCCGTCCAGCCGGTACGGCGGCGTCTCGGCGCTGCGGTAGGTGGGATCGCCGTCGACGAGCGCGAGCATCGTCTGGTTGCGGTCCGGGATCGCCCGCTCGAGATGCGCCTCCAGCAGCGCGCGCACGTCCGGGAACTGCGAGCGCCGGGTGGCCGGGTCGACGCTCTTGACGACGAACCGGCGCAGCTCGCTGACCTCCTTGGCGAGGCCCTGGTCCACCCGCTCGTCGACGCGCGCGAGCAGCACCTGGCGGGCGGCGAGCACGGAGCCGGCCAGCGCCAGCGCGACGAGCAGCAGCTGCCAGCCGAGGATGCGCAGCCGCGCGGACCCGCCCACCGCGCGCAGCCTCATCAGCGCCCACGGGAGCGGGCCGCTTCCGAGGCCGCGAACGAGCGGCCGCCCGGGCGCCATGCGCTCCAGCCTCCCGGCGCAGCGGGAGCCAGGGATGAGAACACCATGAGAAGGTTCTCACGCGCCACCGGGAGTCGGCGGACTACGGCGCGGACCTGTCCGCCGGCGCCTGCGTCGTCGGCGGCGCCGGGGCCGGGAGGGCCGCGGTCGTCGACGGGAGGGCGCGGCCGGGGGCGGCGGTGACCGGCACGGGGCGGATGGGAACCGGCGCCGCCGCGCTCACGATCGTCCGGCCCTGGCCGTCGGTCCGGCTGTAGACCGCCGTCGGCGCCCGCGGGGCGGGCGACGCGGACGGTGCCTGGGGCGGCGTCGGCGCGGACGTGGTCACGGCGCCCCTGGCCAGGATGGGGCCGCCCAGATCCGGCGGGCGCGGCTCGCCCGAGGCGGACACGACGCTCGCGGCCAGGCCGGCGACGACCGCGGCCAGGGCGAGCGCGGCCAGGCCGATCCGCCAGGTCCCCGTCCGGGCCGCCAACTCCGGCGCCGCCGTGGCGCCGGCCACCGGTCCCGGCGTACCCGACTGATCCGCCATGCGGGTCATCCTAGGCGAGCCCGAAGCGGCTACCCGCCCGCGCTCGCTCGCGCGGACCGCGGCCGGCTCCTTGCGTGAGAGGCCTCTCACCGTCGTCTCACGGCCAGCCCACCTGTCGCCGACAGGCTCGGCCCAGGCCGGCGACCGCCGCCGGCCGGCATCCGGCGGGCCCGGTGGCCCTGGGCCGGATGCCGAGACAGGATCGAGGCAGCCCTGTGACGAACGCGCACGCACGACCGGCCCGGCTCGGCCGCCGGATCATCAGCACGTCCGCGCTCACGGTCGCGCTGGCCGGCATCGCGGCCGGCGCGGCGGCGCTACCCGCGGCCGCCGCGGGCACCCCGACGCCGGCACCGGTTCTCGTCAGCGTCGCTCCCGACGGGACCCGCGTCACCGTCGCCGACAACGCGCCCCCCGCGCCGGCGCCCCCGACCACCGCGCCCGGCGGCCGCCCCGCCTCACCGGTTCCCTCGCTGATCACCCGGGCGCCCGGCGGCACGCTTCCCGTCCAGCCTCGCGGCGGCGTGGACACGGGCCTCGGCGGTACGCAGCGGCCCGCCGGGCGCGGCGCCGAGACCGCCGTGCCGCTCGCCGCGGGCGGGGTCGGCATCGGCGCGCTCGCCGGCTACGGCGTCTGGCGTCGCCGCCGGGCGGGCGCGCAGGGTTGATCAGGAGCCCGGTGGCCGGCGTCCGCGCCGGCCACCGCGCCGGGCTGCCGGCCGGCGCCGGCTCGTCGCCGCGCCGCCGGCCGGCGCCGGTCGCCGCCGCGGTGTTGGTCCTGCTCGCGCTGGCGGCCGTCCTGCTCGCGGCCGGCTGCGGCGCGGCGCCCGGCCACGGCAAGGCGGCGCCCGCGGCGCCCGCGGGCTCGCCGCCGGGCGCTCGGACGGCAGGATCCGACGGCTCGGCGAGCGGATCGGGTGGCGGATCAGGCGACGCGGCGGGCGGTGGCGCAGCGAGCGGGAACGCGGCGGGCGGGGGTGCGACCGGCAAGGCGGCGGATCCGGTGCGGCTGCGGCTGCCGGACGTCGCCGTGGCGGCGCCCGTCGTGCCGCTCGGCCTGGACGCCGCGGGACGGCTGATCCCCCCGGCGGGGTTCGCCGAGGTCGGCTGGAATCGGGCCGGTCCGGAGCCGGGCGACGACGGCGTGGCGGTGATCGCCGGCCACGTCGACTCGAAGACCGGCCCGGCGGTCTTCTACCGGCTGGGTCGGCTGCGCCCGGGCGCCGTGGTGTTCGTCGACCGCGCCGACGGCACGACCGCGACGTTCGTCGTCGACCGGCTCGCCGAGTTCGCCAAGGCCGACTTCCCGGACGAGGAGGTCTACCACTCGGGGACCGGGGCGCAGCTGCGCCTGATCACCTGTGCTGGCTCTTTCGACCACGGCACCGGCCACTACGTCGACAACATCGTCGTCTTCGCCCACCTCAGCTGAGGAGGATGCGGCCCGGCGGGACGGTCATGGGCCGAGGTGGCGGCGCAGGGTGACGGCGTCGCCGGCGAGGGCGGTCACCAGGACGCCGGGGCCGGCGAGCGGCAGCACCGCCGACCCGCCGGCCGACCCGCCGTCGGGACCCGCGGCGGGCGGGGTGACGGAGGCGGGCACGCCCAGGCCGGCCGGACCGATGCTCGGCGCGGCCGCGGGAGCGGCGATCAGCAGGGAGCCGACGGCCCGGGCCGAGCCGATCAGGGCCGCGCCGGTCAGGCCGGGGACGTCCGGGCCGAGCGTGAGCTGCTGGCGCAGCAACGCCCGCTCCCCCGCCGGCCCGCGGACGTCGACGCGCAGGTCCGTCTCGACGTGCCCCGACGGCTCGCCGAACCGGCCGAGCAGGATCTCCTCCCGCCAGCGCAGCCAGCCGCCGGCCGTCACGACGGCTCGCCCGGCCATCCGGTGCCGGCAGCCGCGGACGGCCACCGTCGGCTCGGGCAGCAGGTCCAGCGCCCCGCCCGCGTCGACGTACGCCTGGATCTCCAGCAGCGACGGCCCGGGGCCGTGCCCCGGCATCGCGAGCGTGGCGGCCACCGACCGCAGCACCAGCCGCACCCCCGCGCCGACGCTGACGTCGAGCCGCAGCTGATCGCCGGCGAGTGGACCGGCGGCCGCGCCGACCAGGTGCACGGTCACGGTCGGCAGCGCGGGCGCCGCCAGATCCCGCACGCCGCGAACGATGCCCGCGCCGGGCGTCGCCGTCGGCCCGGGCAGCACCGTCGACTCGGGCGGCGCCGTCGGCCCGGCCGTCGCCGTCGACTCGGGCGGCGCCAGTCGGCGCGGTGGCGGGCTGGTGTCGGTGTGGCGCAGGACGAGCGGCACCGCCGAGCGGGCCTCGACGACCCGGGGGCAGCCGTCCGGGCCGGCCTCAACCCGCAGCACGGCATGCGCCCGCACGGCGTGGGTGCGCGGCGCCGCAGCGCGGACCGCGGTCGAGCCGGCGGCCCCGATCATCGGGCCGCCCGCCCGGGGCTCACCGGGTGCCGGGCAGGTCGACGCCGACGGCCGCGAGCGGGGCCATGTTCGCCTCGTTCGCGCCGGCGCCAGCTGTCCGCGCCTCGACGAGCTGGGCCAGCACCCAGCGGGCCACGGTGGTCGCCTCGGCGTCCTCGACGAGGCTGGTGAACAGCACCGGCCGGCCGTGTCGGACCGCCTCGGCGTCGCGTGCCATCACGGCGAGGTCGGCGCCGACCAGCGGGGCCAGGTCCGTCTTGTTGATCACCAGCAGGTCGCTGCTGGTGACGCCGGGGCCGCCCTTGCGGGGCACCTTGTCGCCGCCGGCGACGTCGACGACGAAGATCTGCCGGTCGACGAGGCCGTAGCTGAACGTCGCCGTCAGGTTGTCGCCGCCCGACTCGACGAGAATCAGGTCGAGCGGGCCGAACGCGTCGTCGAGGTCCTCCACCGCGTCGAGGTTGGCGGTGATGTCGTCGCGGATCGCGGTGTGCGGGCAGCAGCCGGTCTCGACGGCGCGGATCCGGTCGGGGTCGAGCACGCCGGCGCACCGCAGGAAGTCGGCGTCCTCCGTGGTGTAGATGTCGTTGGTCACCACGGCGAGGTCGACCTTGCCGGCGAGCGCCCGGCACAGTGCCGCGACCAGCGCGGTCTTGCCGCTGCCGACCGGTCCGCCGATGCCGACCCGCATCGCCCGTCCGACCGGTACGGCCCGCGGCGCCGAGGGGGCCGCGGTCTGCCAGCCGACGACCGGTGCCGGGCCGCCGCCGACGGCGCCGCCGAGCGGCGCCAGCCCAGGCCCGTGCTGGCCATGATCGTGGTCGAGGTGCACGCCGCCTCCCGGAATGAGAACTCGTCCGCTCGCGCGGCTCGCCGTGCGTCGCGAGGAACGGGCTGCTGGCCGGCGGGGCCGGCTGGGCGGCTGCGTCCTCGGGCGCGGCGTCCGCCGCTGCACCCAGCCTAGGCCGCCCGGATGACCCTTCCGTAACTCCCCGCCCTGGTCGTTCGCAGCGGCGGGCGCCTGGCCGGAGGCAGGCCCCGTTGGTTCGACGTGATAGGGCAACCAGCGTGCACCATAATTAAACGGTGACTCGGTCCGGCCGCGAGGAGAAGACGGCGGACGCCAAGGCCCACACCCGGGCCGCCCTGGTGGCCGCCGCCCGGCGGCGGTTCGCGGAGCAGGGCTACGCGGCGACCGGCACCGAGGAGATCGTCGCCGACGCGCGGGTCACCCGAGGTGCCCTATACCACCATTTTCGGGACAAGGCGCAGCTGTTCCAGGAGGTCATGAAAGAGGTCGCCAGCGAGGTCGCCGAGGCGCTCGTCGAAAGCGAACTGACGCGCGAGGCGACCGCGCAGAACGACGCCTGGACGCAGCTGTGCACCGGGTTCCAGTCCCTGCTGGACTTCTCCACCCGGACCGACACCGACTTCCAGCGAATCGTGCTCGTGGACGGCCCGGCGGTCCTCGGCAACGACGCCTGGAACGCCCTGGTGGAGACGCACGGGTACCGGCTGCTGTCGCAGTGGCTGGAGCGCGCCATCGCCGAGCAGGTGATCGATCCGATCCCGGTGGCGCCGTTGACCCGGTTGGTCGCGGCCCTGCTCGCCGAGGCGAGCCTCTACATCGCCCGGGCAGACGATCCGCAGGCCGCGCGGCTGGAGACCGGAATCGCGCTGGACCGGCTCATGTCCGGCCTCGTCGGGCGCCGCCCGCGGCCGTTGGAGACGCCGCCCGCGTGGCCGGCGAGCCAGCCAACGGATCCCGCGCCCGCCGCCCGCTGATCGATCGGTCGGCTTACCCGGCGCACCCTCGTCGAAAGACGACATAAACCCGCCCCGAAACGGGGCGGGTTTATGTCGTGGCCGAGCAATGCGCCGGACGGCGCCGGGGCTCCGGGCGCTGTGTGCCCGGAGCCCCGGGCGACGTCACATACGCATCGCGCGGACCTGCTCCTTGAGCGAGCCCATGGTGGCGAGCACTGCCGAGGTCTCGTAGCCGCAGTGCGCCATGCAGTTCGCGCACCGCGGGTCCTTGCCCCGGCCGTACTGGTCCCAGTCGGTCGTCTCGACGAGCTCCTTGTACGAGCCGACGTAGCCGTCGCTCATCAGGTAGCAGGGCTTCTGCCAGCCGAACAGCGAGTAGCTCGGGATGCCCCAGGCCGTGCAGGCCAGCTCGCGCTTGCCCTCGAGGAAGTCGAGGAAGACCGGGGAGTGGTTCAGGCGCCACTTCTTGCGCCGACCCTCGCCGAACACCTTGGAGAACATCTCCCGGGTCTCCTGGACCCCGAGGAAGTGCTCCTGGTCGGGCGCCTTCTCGTAGGCGTACCCGGGCGAGAGCTGAATCTGGTCGACCTTGAGGTCGTCGTTCAGGAAGTTCAGGATGTCGATGACGTCCTGCGGGCTGTCATTGTTGAAGAACGTGGAGTTCGTGCCAACCCGGAAGCCCGCCGCCTTGGCCGCCTTGAACGCCTCGACGCACTCGTCGAACGTTCCCTCCTTCTCGACCACCGCGTCATGACGCTCACGCAGGCCGTCGATGTGGAGCACAAAGGTGAAGTACGGCGACGGGGTGAAGTTTTTCAACTTCTTCTGGAGCAGGAGACCGTTCGTGCACAGGATCACGAACTTCTTGCGCTTGACCAGCGCATTCACGATCTCGTGGATCTGGGGGTGCATGAGCGGCTCGCCGCCGGCGATCGCGACCACCGGTGCGCCGCACTCCTTGACCGCCGCCAGCGCGTCCTCGACGCTCATCCGCTGCTTGAGCACCGAGGCCGGGTGCTGGATCTTGCCGCAGCCTGTGCAGGACAGGTTGCAGGCGAAGAGCGGCTCCAGCTCCAGGACGAGCGGGAAGAATTTCTTCCGTGTAATTTTCTGCTTGGCCAGGTAGGACCCGACACGAACCGAGTAGCGCCACTGAACCGCCACGGCAGATGTCCCCCTCTCGTCAGGCCGCCGGGTGGTGACCTGGGGTCGCCCGAGGATCACCATACAGCGGGTACGTACAGCCTGTATGTCGACCCCACAGGCAACATACAAGCTGTATGTCGAGCATGCATGTCGATCAGGTAAACCTAGGGGGGCGCCTCGGTTCGCAGCCACTCCGGGTGCGTTCCGCTACCGTCCGCGTCCATTTCCGGGAGCCATCCGGGGACGCGAGCAACCTCCGGCGCGCACCTTTCACGGACAGCGACGTATGCACAGTGTGCACGGCCGCCCGTAATCCCGCCACTCAACGTGACTGCGGCCCCCGTGGATACCACGGCATACGCGTAGAAGCTGCGACATCAACCAGAGAACAGCCCAACCCGTATGTCGCGAACCAGACACCTTTGGACGATCGGACCGAACCGCACATCGGCCGCCTTTCGCGCAAGCCGTTACCCACAGCATCGATCCTGGCGGGTCCGACTGGGTTCATCGTACGAACCTAGAGGAGATCGCGAACTACACTGGCGGTCATGGAGCCACCCGCGACCCCGACGATCCGGGGTGCCGCATGACCTGGAGGACCCCGTCGGACCACGGGAATCGCGGTCCGACCGGCATGCCGGGGACCGCGACCGTCCCCGGCATGCTGGCGGCGCCGCGCATCTGCTCGATCGCCCGCGCGCTGGAGGTCGTGGGCGAACGATGGTCACTCCTGGTCATCCGAGAAGTCAGCCTGGGTGTGCGTCGGTTCGACGCGATCCGGGCGGCGACCGGCGCCCCGCGCGCCGTCCTCACCGACCGGCTCGCCGGGCTGGTGGCCGCCGGCATCCTGGAACGAGTCACCTACCGTGAGGAAGGGGCCCGCACCCGGTGGGAGTACCGGCTGACCCAGGCCGGCCGGGAGCTCACCCCGGTCCTGTCGGCCTTGCGACAGTGGGGCGACCGCCATCTCGTCGACGACGACGGCCCGCCGGCCCTGTTCACGCACTCTGGCTGCGGTGCATCGGTCCGCGTCCAGCACATCTGTGACGCCGGGCACGTCATCGAGGATCCCCGCGAGATCTCCAGGACGGCGCGGCCGCCCGCCACCGCCTGAACCGTCGGCCACAGCCGAGACCCGAGATGCGACGATCGATCCCGGGCCGGGTGCCGGATCGGCGCGCACGCGGAGCGGGAGACGGACGTGATGCGACGATGACCGGTGACGAGCCACGCCTGCCGTCGACGCCACGCCGGCCCAGCGTCGACCCACACAGCACCGACCCACACAGCACCAGCCCGCACGGCACCGACCCACACGGCACGGTCACCGGGCCGATCGCGGGCCGGTCCGGCGCCGGCGCGGATGACAGCGCGACGGGCGCCGGCCGGCTGGTCGCGGGCCGCTACCTGCTGCTGCACGCGCTGGGACGCGGCGGGATGGGTACCGTCTGGCGGGCCCACGACACCCTGCTCGGGGTCGACCGGGCGATCAAGGAGATCCGCTTCGGTGACGATCCGACCGCGGCCGACCGGCACGACCGCGCCGAGCGGGCCCGGCGGGAGGCGCGCGCGGCCGCCCGGCTCGCCGGCCACCCGGGCGTCGTCGTCGTCCACGACCTGGTCGAGGAGCCCGACGCCCCGTGGATCGTCATGGAGCTGCTCGCCTCCTCCCGCTCCCTCGACCAGGTCATCCGCCAGGACGGGACGCTGCTGCCGCGGGTCGCGGCCCGGGTCGGGCTGGCCGTCATCGAAGCGCTCGACCACGGCCATCGCTACGACGTCCTGCACCGCGACGTCAAGCCGTCCAATGTTCTGATCACCGCGGACGGCCGGATCAAGATCGCCGACTTCGGCATCGCCACCTACCTGGACCGGGCGCCGCTGACCCAGATCACGTCGATCTCCGGTACGCCCGTCTACATGGCTCCGGAGCGGCTGCGCAGGGAGAAGGCCGGGCCGGCCAGCGACCTGTTCTCCCTCGGCGCGACGCTGTACGCCGCCGTCGAGGGGCGGGCGCCCTTCCCCACCCCGACCGACGCGGTCCAGTACGCCTTCAACGCCCGGTTCGCACCGCCGCGCCCCGTCAACGCCGGGGCCCTTCGCCCGGTGCTCGACGGGCTGATGACGCACGATCCGCGTACTCGGCTGACCGCGGGCGCGGCCGCCCGCATGCTGCGCGACCTCGCCGGCGACGCCCGGACGCCTGGCCCGGCCCAGGAGTCGACGACGGCGTTCCTTCCGCTGCCCACCCCGCCCGGCACTACCGGCGGCCTCGGGATCGTCAGCACGCCGGCGGAGTCGCGCACGGACCAGGCACGCTCGCCGGCAGTGCCGGCGGCGACCCCACCCCCGTTCGGCCGGCCCGCGCCCCCGGGCGACCCGCGCCCGACGCCCGCCAGCCGGCCCGGCGGCGCCGGGCCGGGCTGGCCCGTTCCGTCGACGCCGCATGTCCCGGCCGCGGGCTGGGCGGTGCCGAACACCCCGGACCCCGCCGCCGGCTGGGCGGTCGACCGGGCCGAGGCCGCGTTCCCGTCCGCGGCCGCGGACGCTCGGGACAGGCGACGCGACGTCACCCGGCGCGGCCTGATCGCGGGCGGGGTGCTGCTCGGCGCCGCCGGCGGGGGCACGGCGTTCGCGCTGCGGCGCCGCCGGGACGACGAGAAGGGGACGGCCACCGCCGGCGGCCCAGCCCTCGAGGACGGCACGATTCCGGCCGAGCTGCGGATGCAGCTGTCCTGGACCCCGGACGTCGAGTTCGCCGGCTGCTTCTTCGCCAGGACCCGCGGCTACTACCGGGACGCCGGCTTCCGCACGGCGCGGCTGCTGCCCGGCGGCCCCGGCGCGATCGGCGCCGAGGAGGCGGTGACCACCGGCCGGGCCCTGCTCGGTTTCAGCGCGGTCGACACGCTCGCCCGCGAGATCATCCGCGGCGCCCCGGCCCGGGCCGTCGGCGCGCTCTACCAGCGGTACCCGTGGGTGATCGCGTCACCGGGTGCGAAGCCGCTGACCCGGCCCGCAGACCTGGTCGGCAAGCGGATCTGGGTGGACAAGGGCTCCGAGCAGATCTGGGGCACGTTCCTGGCCGCGAACGCCATCGGCGGCGACACCGTGACCGAGGTGAGCGACGGCTCGCCGGACGAGCTGTTCGCCACCGGCCAGATCGACGGCCTGCTCTCGCACGTCTTCGACATAGCCCTGCGGCTGCGCCTGGCCGGTGCCGAGATCGCCACGTTTCTGCTCGCCGACCACGGCTACCCGATCGTCTCGCAGGTGTACGTCGCCTCCGTCGACACGATCACCCATGACCGGGCCGCGGTCCGGGCGGCGCTCGCCGCGGAGATCCGCGGCTGGCGCGACAACCTCGCGGACCCGAGGGCCGGCGCCCGCCTCACGGTGTCGACGTACGCCCGCGATCTGGACGAGTCGACCCAGCTCGCGATGAACCAGATCCAGAACACGCTGATCGTCAGCGGCGACACCCGGCGCAACGGCCTGTTGACCGTCACGCCCGACCTCGCCGCGCGCAACGTGCACGCCCTGCTCAGCGCCGGCTACCGCGTCGACGTCGACGACCTGTTCGACATGTCCCTGCTCGCCGAGGTCTACCGCGACCAGCCGTCGCTGCTGCGCTGAAGGAGCCCCCCCGGACGCGCCCGGGCGGCGGCCGGCGACCTTGGCCGCGGGGTCAGCCACCCTGGGGGCGGCGGACCTCCTTGGGCAGGGTGAAGGCGATCGACTCGGTGCCGATCGACCTCGTCGAGACCGACGTCGCCCCCAGCCCGGCGAGCGCGTCCGACAGGGCCGCCACCAGGTTCGGCGGCGCCGAGGCGCCCGCGGAGATCCCGATGACGTCGGCGCCGGCCAGCCACTCCAGCCGGACCTCGTCGACGCTCTCGACCAGGTGCGACGCGGTGCCGTCGCGCTTCGAGACCTCGACGAGCCGGCGCGAGTTGGCGCTGTTCTCCGACCCGACGACGAGCACCAGGTCGGCCTCGGCGGCGACCCTGCGCACGGCGTTCTGCCGGTTGGACGTCGCGTAGCAGATGTCGGCCGAGCCGGGCCCGACGATCGCCGGGAACCGGTCCTTCAGCGCGTCGACGACCTCCTCGGCCTCGTCGACCGCGAGCGTCGTCTGCATGAGGTAGGTGACCCGCTCCGGGTCCTCGACCTCGATCGAGCCGGCGGCCTGGGCGGACTCGACCAGGGTGATCCGCCCGGGCGCCTCACCGAGGGTGCCGTCGACCTCCTCGTGCCCCGAGTGGCCGATCAGCAGGACCGTGTCGCCGCGGGCGGTGAAGCGGCGCGCCTCGGCGTGCACCTTCTCGACGAGCGGGCAGGTGGCGTCGATGACCGACAGCTGCCGCTCGGTCGCGTCGGTGCGGACGGCCGGGGCGACGCCGTGCGCCGAGAAGACGACGGTCGCGCCGGGCGGCACCTCGTCGAGCTCGTCGACGAAGACCGCGCCGCGGGCCGCCAGGTCGTTGACGACGTGGGTGTTGTGCACGATCTGCTTGCGGACGTAGACGGGCGCGCCGTGGATCTCCAGGGCCCGCTCGACGACCTCGATGGCCCGCTCCACGCCGGCGCAGAACGCCCGCGGCTCGGCGAGCAGCACGCGGCGCTGCCCGACGGCGGCCGCCCACGCGCCCAGCGGCTCGCCGAGCCGGCGCAGCGTGCGCAGGCCGGCGAGGCCGCGGCGGGCGAGGTCGATGCGGCCGAGTGGCTCGGCGGCGGTGTCGACGATCACCCGGATGACGGCGAACGGCCGGCCGGCGGCGCTCGGCGACAGGTAGGCGGACTCCATGTCGACGGCGATCGCGCCGGTGGCGGCGAGCTCGGCCCGCGCGGTGCCGACCGCGAGCCGCGCCACCGAGACGACCGGCCCGACGTGCACGGTGAGCCCGGCGCGCCGCAGCTCGCCGGCGAGCAGCGGCGCGGACGGGCAGCGCCCGGTGACGGTGCCGTCGCCGGTGCGCACCTCGCTCGCGACGATGACGTCGCCGGGCCGGACCTGGGGGGCGAGCCCTCCGGCGACGCCCACGACGGCGACCGCGTCGGGCTTGGCGGCGCGGACGGCCTGGTTGGCGCGGCTGGCGCGCTCCGGGCCCATCCCGGTACGGATGACGACGGTGTCGGGGGGCAGGCTCGACCTGCTGGCGGCCAGCGCCTCGACCCGCATCGGAGCGGCGACGACGAGCCGGGCCCGGCGCGGCGGGCGGCCGGGCTTCCAGCTCGGACCGGTGCCGACCGCCTGCGCGGGGATCAGCGGGATGGTCGAGGCGCCGGGCCGCGCCGGGGCGGGCGTCGCGGGGGACGCGCCGGGCCCGCGGGCCGCCGGCGGCGCGGGCTCGCCGCCGGCCGCCCGCGCGCCGCCGGAATGACGATCGCCGGTGTTCTCGGATGCTGAGATGCTGCTCATGCCGCGGACCGCCCGGTGAGGGTCACGTACCGGCCGAGAGCCGTCAAGGGGAAGACCAGCCGGTACAAGTGGTAATTGATGGAGAAGTCCCAGGGGAAGCCCGTACCGGTGTAGTACGGCTCGTCCCAGCTGCCATCGGGCCGCTGGGTCTCGCACAGCCAGCGCACGCCCCGGTCGACCGCCTCGTTGGTCGGGTCGGCGGCCAGCAGCGCGAGCAGCGCCCACCCGGTCTGCGAGGCGGTCGGCTCGCCGCGGCCCACCCAGGCTTCCTCGCGGTAGGAGCGCAGATCCTCGCCCCAGCCGCCGTCGGGCCGCTGGTGGGCGACGAGCCAGCGCACCGCCGCCCGGATCGCCGGATGGTCGGCCGCGACCCCGGCCTCGATGAGCGCCGGCACGACCGCGCCGGTTCCGTAGATGTGGTTGACGCCCCAGCGCCCGAACCACGACCCGCCCGGCTCCTGGTTGTCCAGCAGCCAGCGCACCGCGCGCTGGGTGACCGGGTGGTCGGCCCGGCCGAGGTCGGCGAGCATCTCGACCATGTGGGCGGTGACATCCGCGCTCGGCGGGTCGATCACCTCGCCGAAGTCGCAGAACGGGATCTTGGTCGCCAGCTTCTGGACGTTGTCCGCGTCGAACGCCCCCCAGGCACCGTTCGCCGAGCGCATCCCCACCGACCAGTTGACCGCCCGCTCGAGCGCACCGCGCACCCGGCCGGCAAGCGGCGGGTCGGCGTCGTCGAGCCCGGTGTGCAGCAGCCGTTGCAGGGCGAGCACCACCTCCGCGGTGTCGTCGACGTTGGGGTAGATGTCGTTGGCGAACTCGAAGGCCCAGCCGCCCGGCTCCAGGTTCGGCCGGCGCACCCGCCAGTCACCGGGGTAGGTGACCTCCTCGTTGACCAGCCACTCGCCGGCCTTGCGCATCGCCGGGTGGCCGGCGGCGAGGCCCGCGTCGGCGAGCGCCACGACGGCCAGCGCCGTGTCCCACACCGGCGACTGGCACGCCTCCAGCCGGCGCACGACGCCGTCCGCGGTCTGTTCGCGGACGGTGAACGTCTCCAGGCCCTCGAGCGCCGCGACCAGCACCGGGTGGTTCATCGGGTAGCCCATCAGATGCAAGGCCATGATCGAGTAGACCCACGGCGGCTGGATGCCGCCCCAGCCACCGTCGGCCTCCTGCCGGGCGACCACCCATTCGGTGGCGCGGCGCAGCGCCAGGTTGCGCAGCGTCTTGATCGGGTGACGCTGGTAGCGCTGCAGCGCCGTGTCCAACCGCTGGAAGGTGCCCTCCCAGCTCAGCAGCGGCGCCCGCGCGGGCCGGGCGCCGGGCACCTTGAGCTCGTCGATCGTGAAGCCCAGCGACCGGACCGGCCGGAAGTGGCCGACGATCGTCAGCGCGACCACGGTCTGCCGGGCCCAGCAGCCGAAGTCGTACACGTTCAGCGGGATCCACCGCGGCGCCAGCACCATCTCCGGCGGTACCACCGGGACCTCGTCCCAGGGCCACTCGCCGAACAGCGCCATCCAGATCCGGGTGAACACCCGCGTCTTCGCGAGGCCGCCCTGGGAGCGCACGAACGTCGCCGCACGCAGCATGTGCGGCGCTTCCGGCGAGTCCCCAGCCAGCCGCAGACCGACGTAGGCCTCCAGCGTCGTCGACAGGTCGGCCGGCCCGCCGTGGAACGTCGGCCACCCGCCGCCGGGCAGCTGGCGCGACCGGATCCACCGGGCCGACTCCTGCGCGACCTGCGTGGTCAGGATGCCGAGGAACCGCCGAAGCATGAGATCCTCGGCGTCCATCGTGACGTTGGTCTCGAGCTCGCCCTTCCACCAGCCGTCGGCGGACTGCAGCGCCAGGAGATTGTCCCGCGCACCGGCGAGCGCCTCCGCGGCCTTCTCGGCCACCTCGGTGGTCGGCTGCGTCACCGTCGTGAACGCGGGCGCCGTCAGCTCCGCGTCCACGGCCAGCAGCTCGTCAGCGGCCAGCAGCTCGTCGGGAGCTGGGCCGCCGGGCCGGGAGCCGGGGCGGGTGGTCACCAGCAAGGGCCCGGCGACGGCGGACCGCCCGGACCGGCTTCGCCGGTCCGAGGGGAACCCCGGCCGCGCGGACGTCGGCTGCGACGTCGGCGTCGCCGGGGATGGGTCCGAGGTCAGGCTCATAGCCGAATCTCCTCCGGGTCCGGGTGGGGGAGCCATGCGTCGAGGGCCTCGTCGAGGCCCAGGAGTGCGCTCGCCGCACCCTTCTCAGCAGTCGCGTTCGGTCACGAATCGTGCAAGGGCCAGCAGTTCGGCCTCGGCCAGCGGCGGCAGCGACAGCGAGCGGAGCACCGCTCCGGCGGTCTTGAGCTGCCGGTCGGCCTCGTCCGTGGTCCAGTCCCGCCCGCCGGCCCGCTCGATCAGGGCGGCGACCCGCTCCAGCTCCTCGGTCGGGCGGTCGCCCTCGCTTACGAGGAAGGCCCGCAGCTCGTCCGCGTCCGCGCCGCCGGCTTCCAGGGCGACGACGACCGGGACCGACTTCTTGCGCGACTGCAGGTCGTTCAGCACCGGCTTGCCGGTGACCGCCGGGTCCCCCCAGATGCCCAGCAGGTCGTCGATCAGCTGGAAGGCGGTGCCGAGGCGGGCGCCGAACTCGGCGAGCCCGTCCACGACGTTCTGCGGCGCGCCGGCGAGCACCGCGCCCAGCGACGCGGAGCAGGCCAGCAGCGCGCCGGTCTTGCCGTCCTCCATCGCCAGGGTGTCGGCCACGGTGACGTCGTTGCGGCTCTCGAACAGCAGGTCCTCGGCCTGGCCGCGGACCAGTTCGTGCACACCGGTGCCGAGGATCGTCGCGGCCTTGCGGCCCGGCTCGCCCTCGACCTCCAGCAGGACCTGCGTCGCGAGGCTCAGCAGGGCGTCGCCGGCGAGGATCGCGCCGTCGATGCCGAAGATCGTCCAGGCGGTCGGGCGGTGGCGGCGCTCGGTGTCGCCGTCCATCACGTCGTCGTGCAGCAGCGAGAAGTCGTGTACCAGCTCGACGGCGACCGCCGCCGGCAGGCCGACCTCGGCCGGGGCGCCGGCGGCCTCGGCCGACAGCAGCGCCAGCGCGGGCCGCACGAGCTTGCCGCCGCCGCCGGCCTGCGGGTTGCCGTCGGCGTCGACCCAGCCGCGGTGGTACTCGACGACGTGCCGCAGCCGCGGGTGCAGCCGCGTCACGGTCTCGCGCAGCGCGGGGATGGTGAGCGTCCGGCCACGCTCGATGGCTTCCGGAACCGTCATCGTCATGCCGGGCTACTCCCTGTCGTGTTCGGTGAGATCGGGCTGGCGGCCGGGACGGTCTCGGCGGCGGGCTCGGCGCGGGCGGCGGGCGGGGCGGCCGGGACGGCGGGCTGCGCCGGCGCTCCCAGACTGGCGGCCGGGACGCCGCTCGCCTTGCCGGAGTCGGCTGGCCGACCCTGCGCCGGAGCGCTCAGGCCGCCGGCAACGGCGCCCGTCCCCGCTGGCGCGATAGCCGGCCGCGGCCACGTGACGTCGTCCGGAGCCGGCTGCGGCTCCCCTACGTGCACCCCCACGCTGGCCAGCGTCTCACGGGCAGCAGCGAGCCCGCTACGCACAGCTCCCTCCATGGTCGCCGGCCAGCCGGTGTCGGTCCACGCGCCGGCCAGGGCGAACCCGGGCAGACCGGTCTTCGCCGCCGCCCGCAGCGCGAGCGACCCCGGCGCCTGCCGGAAGGTCGCGGTGCGCTCCCGGGTGACGAAGACCTCGACCAGCTCGGCGGCCCGCGCGGCCGGCAGGATGCGCCGCACCTCGGCGACGAACTCGGCGCCGAGCTCGCCCGCCGGCCGGTCCACCCAGGGCGCCGCGGCCGACTGGGACAGTGCCAGGTACTGCGACCCGGGCGGCGCGACGCCGGCACCGGCGAGACCGGACGCCACGGTCCGGTCGAAGATCCACTGGACCGGCGAGGAGGTCGCCGCGAGGAACGGCTGGTCCATCACCCGGCGATCGAAGATCATGTGCACGTTCACGATCGGGGAGGCGCCGAGGCCCTCCAGGCTCGCCGGGTCCGGGTGGGCGCCGGCGGGCAGCAGTGCCGCGGCGGCCGGTGGCGGCACCGCGAGCACGACCGCGTCCACCGTCACCACCGCGGACGCGCCCCGCCCCGTACCGCCGGAGGTGATCGCGAGCTCGTAGCCGGCGTCGGTCCGGGTGATCTCGCGAACCTTGACGCTCGTCCGCACGTCCGCCCCGAGGTCGGCGAGCGCCTTCGCCGCGGCCTCGCCGTGCAACTGCTGCAGCGGCACGTCCGCCCAGCCGATGTCGGCCGCGTCGGCCCGCTCCAGCAGGCCGGTACGCACGACCTTCGCGGCCAGCCCCAGCGACGCCTCGGCGGCCGGTGCGTTGAGCGTGGCGATGGTGAGCAGCTCCCACAGCGCCTCGGTGGCGACGGCGCCCTGATGGTGCCGGGCGAGCCAGTCACCGAAGGAGGCCCCGTCGACCTTCGGCGAGCGCTGGTCGAGCCGGCCGAGCTGGAACGCGGCGAGCGCCGCCGCGGCCCGCTGGCCCACCGGCAGCGCCTTGTAGCCGAGCAGCGCGGGCGCGAGGTGCAGCGGCGCCGGCAGCCGGGTCTTCGTCCGGCGCAGCCGGGCCCGCTGACCCGGCCGGTCGCCGAGCAGCACCTCGACGTCAAGCCGCGGCTGCAGCGTGGTCTGGTGCTCCACGCCGAGCCGGCGCAGGAAGCCGCGGTAGGCCGTGCAGCAGCGCATGAACACGTGCTGGCCGGTGTCCACCCACAGGCCCTTGCGGTCGAACGACGCGGTGGCGCCACCCAGGCGCGGCCGGGTCTCCAGCAGCACGACGTCGGCACCGGCGTCCGCGGCCACCAGCGCGGCCGTCAGGCCCGCCAGCCCGCCACCGACGACCGCCACTCGCGGCCGCGCGTTGCCCCCGACACCCGTCATCGAGCGACACCCTCCCCATCACCGGCTTTCCCGGGTACGCCCCGTCGGACGCCCTCGGGTCGGCCGGCGAGATTACGCACGGCGACCAGCGCCTTCTCCCGACCCGGGAGCGACAGCCGCTGGGTCAGCACGGGCGTCGGGTCGGTGCGGATACGCCTGTTGAGCCGCAGGTAGATGCCGGCCATTGCGCCGCAGCACGCGGCGCTGCGCCGGTCGAGCAGGCCGAGCAGCGCCAGACCCCGGTCGTACCACTCGTCGGCCCGGGCCGCACCTGCACGCAGGTGCTCGACCAGGGCGTCCTGCGGGCCGCCGAGGCGCCCGTCGGCCTCGACGGACAGCTTCACGCCGGCGGCGGCGAGCTCCGCCTGCGGCAGGTAGACCCGCCCGTTGAGCAGGTCCTCCCGCACGTCTCGCAGGATGTTGGTCTGCTGCAGCGCGACCCCGAGCGCGTCGGCGATCGCGGAGGCGTCGGCGCGGCCGGCGGCCCGGGTCGTCCCGAAGATCCCGAGCGAGAGCCGGCCGATCGTGCCCGCGACCAGGCGGCAGTACCCGACCATGTCGTCGAACGTCTCGTACGTGCTCGGCTCGATGTCGCTCTCGACGCCGTCCGCCAGCTCGATGAACGCCTCCAGCGGGATCGGGAAGCGCCTCGAGGCGTCGGCGAGGGCCACGATCACCGGGTCGGAGCTGTTCGGGTCGAGGCCGTGGATGTCCGCGCGGGCCTTCGCCAGCCCCTCGATCTTCTGCTCGTCCGGCAGGTCGCCGTCGCCGATGTCGTCGAGCCGGCGGGAGAACGCGTAGACGGCGGACAGCGCGGCCCGGCGGTCGGCGGGCAGCAGCCGGATGCCCCAGGAGAAGTTCCGCGCGGCCTGCTTGGTGATGGCCTCGCAGGCGGCGTAGGCCTCCGTGACGGTCGGCCCGGGGGCGGCGGTCATCGGGCGTCCCCCTCGGCCGGCTCGGCCCCCGTCTCGGGTACCGCGGCGTCGGCCGGGGCGGCGCCGGTGGCTGCCGGCCCAGCCGGAGCCGCCGACGTGGCCGCAGCCACGTTCGTCGCCCCCACCGAGGTGGCGGCGCGCCGGGTGCCCAGCACGGCCGGGGGCGGCGGCTCGCACAGCGGCGAGAGGTCGCCGGCGGCCGCAGCGGCGGTCCGTGCGGACGGCGCGTGGGAGCGGACCGCGACCCACAGGGACGCGGCGACCACGCGCTGCCTGCTCGCCTTCGGGGGGCCGCCGAGCACGTCGTAGCCGGCCTGCCGGACGGCGTGCAGCGCGGCCCGGCCGCCGCCGACGAAGCCCGCGATGGCGAGCCGCATCCGGCCCTGGAGAAGGCTCGCGAGCGGCGCGCCCTGGTCGAGGATCGTGGACGCCCTGGCGACCTGGAAGGCCATCAGGTTGCGCAGCGCCGGCGAGGCGGTCGCCGCGGCGAGGTCCTGCTCGGTGACACCGAAGGTGTCCATGTCCTCGAGCGGCAGGTAGATCCGGCCGGCGGCGAGGTCCTCGGCGACGTCCTGGAGGTGCTCGGCGATCTGCAGCGCGGTGCAGACCCGGTCGGAGAGGATCAGGCGGTCGGGGGTGGCCTTGCCGAGCACTCCGAGCACCATCCGCCCGATCGGGTCGGCCGAGAGGGTGCAGTAGCGCAGCAGGTCGTCGAACGTCTCGTAGCGGGTGACCCGCTGGTCCAGCCGGTTGGCCTCGACCAGCCGCAGGAACGGCTCGGCGGGCAGGTCACATGCCCGCACGGTGGTGGCGAGCCGCTGGTGGACGGGCAGGCTCGGCTCGCCGGTCCAGATCAGCTCGAGGTCGTCGGCAAGCTGGTCGAGCAGGGCAAGCCGGTCGCCGGGCGCCTCGTCGCCGATGTCGTCGACGAGCCGGGCGAAACCGTAGAGCGCCTTGAAGTGATCGCGAGTACCGGCTGGCAGCACCATCGGCGAGACCGGGAAGTTCTCGCCGTAGGCCGCCCGCAGCACCTCATCGGTCGTGGCCGCGATGTCGGTGATCCCGGCCGGCTCCGCCCGCCCCGTCCGGCCCTGCTGGGCCGGCTCGGCGCCCGACGGAAGCGCCGCGTCGTCGGCCTCCTCGACCGGCCGCGCGGGCGGGTTGCCGGCGCCACTACCGTCCTGTGACCGGATGTCGGTGGTGGTCATGCGCCTCTCCTTTGGGGGCGATCTGCGCGCGCGGCGCGGGCGAAGCTGGTCGAACCCGGGCTCGGGCGGGCCGCGCCGGACGCGATCACGTGGTTCGGGCGCATCGTGGCGGCCTTCTCCTGGAGTCTCGGGGCTCGCGGCGGCGGCCGGGCTGCTCTGCTCGGTCAACGGGCTCGGGCTTCGATACTCGCTGTTCGCTGGCGCTCGCTATCCGAACACGTTGGCCAGTCGTCGGTAGATCGGTGGGGCGATGCCATGCACGCGGGCGGCCAGGGACATCCACCCCGGCACCCACACCTCGGCGTCACCGCGGCTGGCCGCCGCCAGCATGCGGTCGGCGACCAGGCCGGGGGGCAGTGGCTTGGGCCAACGACGGACGTAGGGAGCGCCCCTGCGGCGGAAGAAGGGCGTGTCCACAGCCCCTGGTAACGCCAGGGTCACGGTGACGCCGCGACCGGCGACCTCGGAGCGCAGCGCGTCCGCGAAGCCGACCAGCGCCGCCTTGCTCGCCGAGTAGGCCACCTCGCCACGCACGCCAAGCGCGCCGGCGACGCTGCCCACCAGCAGGATCCGGCCCTCGCCGCGTTCCAGCATCCCCGGCAGGATGGCGCGGATCAGCATCATGGGGGACAGCACGTTGACGGCCACGAGGTTGCGCAGCGCCGTCGTCGACATCCCCTCGAACGGCCCGGCCGCGCCGACGCCCGCCGAGCAGATCAGCAGGTCGACGTTGCCAAGGATCTCCGTGGCGCGGGACGCGACGGCGTTCTCGGAACCGACGACCGCCAGGTCGGTGGCGAACCGGTGCCCGCCGGTGGCGGCGGCCACCTCGTCGAGGGCGGTGCCGTTGCGCCCGACCAGCAGGATCTCGGTGTCCAGATCGGCGAGCCGAAGCGCGGTGACGCGTCCGATGCCGCTGGAGGCGCCGGTGACGAGGGCGGTGCGCGGCGGCCAGGGAGCGGACGTGGCTGCCCGAGCCCTGCTGATCACGGGCCGGGAGGTCCGGTCCTGGACAGCGGGACGGGCGCGGGTGCTCACGCCTCAAACACCTCCGGTCGCGTCGTCTCCGTGGCCGGCACGGCGCCGGTCACGGTGGGGGCACTAACCCCCGGGGGGGCGAACATCATGCGCCAGACCACCGGGAACCTGCCAGGCGACAGCGAACACGATGGACCAGCCCAGTCCGCCGGCTTCGGCCTGTCAGGCGGCAGAGTAGATGGTCGCGTGGAGGCATCTCCATACACTCCACATCCCAACTGCCCGGCAACGCCACGACAGCCATGAACTGAGCTGTACGTGCCTAGTCCTGCAGCGGCGAGGTTGTGCGTCCGCCTTGATGCCGAGCCCACCAAGGGCAGCCCCATCATTTCACCGCCCCCCGGCGATCCCGTCCATGGTCAGATGGATGACATCACGCACTCAGCCCCGTCGGCCCGACTGATACTCGTCCACCGAAGGGTACGGAACGATTACCCAGAGCGCATCTTGCCGGCTCCCGGCCAACTATTCATTCGATTTACGTCTGTGAATCAGGTTGGAATGACACACCGGCGACATGCGGTAGACATGGTGGGGACATCCGACGGAACACGGCCGTGGCGCCGGTGTGACATGTGTTGCCCACCGGTAGCGACAATGCCTGCCACGCAACCGAGCCGTCACGATCGGCCGAGGGTCACCGGGTCACCGGGTGCGCGGACCGCCAAGAACACAGCCACAACCCTACCGTCTAGGACAAACATGATCTAAAGGGGTGTCCGCGCGCGGTCTATGCGCAACGGCGCGCCGTCGACGCGGCGGGGTCCGGGCCGTGCCCGCCACCAGCCAGCGCCGCCAGGGCTGCGTCGACGATGACGGCCTGCATGTCGGCGGCGACGATCGTGTGCGGTGGCCATCCGACCGGCACCCCGGCCGCGTCCGGGGTCTCCAACCCCGCCAGATGACCCGCCGACGGCGCGGTGTCCTGCGCGTTGTCCGCGTCCGCCGGTGATCGGCCGGCGGCGCGCCGCCGGTGGAAATCGGCGCCCAGCACGCCACTCTGGACGGCGCCGAGGGCGCACCGCGCGCGCACCACAGCGGCAGGGGTCGGGTCCGGCCCGGCCAACGCCTGGACCACCTCCTCGGAGCAGGAGAACACGTCCTCCTCGCCGATCTTGCGGTGCAGGACCGACGGATCGTTGACGAAGGCGCACAGGATGCTGCCCGGGCCGGCGAGCAGGCCAGCCATCAACTCGATGATCGCCCGGGGCTCCGGTGGCGGAGCTCCTCTGACGAGTTCCACGATGCGAGTGAGCTCGGTCACGAAGGGATCGAGAAGTGCATCGAGAATCGTCTCCTTTGACGGGAAGTGGTAGTACAGCGCCGCTTTGGTGAGCCCCAAGCGTTCGGCGATGTCCCGCACGGAGGTACCGGCGTACCCATGCTCACCGAACAGGGAGACGGCCGCGTCGAGAATCCGACCGCGGGTGTCGGACGCACGCCCGCCCCCCGTCCACGCACCGGAAACGCCGGCTGGCGGAGCCTCGCCCGCCCGCAGGCCGTCACCTGACACCCGTTCACCCTCCCGTGTGCGGGTTGCCCGGGACGCACAGGCGCCTGCGCGTGGCGCCTACCCGCCGGCTAGAGACCGTGATGTTAGCCTCCCTTCGACCTACCGAACGACCGGTAAGCTGTGCTGTAACCAACCGGTCGGTAAGGCCCGGCCCAGACGGCTCCATGGCCGCCCCCTGCGCTCTCTATGCGCACGGTCAATCACTCAAAGTATCTGCAGCGACCCCTGTCGAACCGAGGAGAACCGTGGCAGCCCTCGCCCGATGGTGCTTCCGACACCGCTGGATCGTCCTGGTCGCCTGGCTGGTCGCCTTCATCGGCCTCGGCGGGGCCGCGCGCGTCGTCGGCGACGACTACAAGGACGCCTTCTCTCTGCCCGGCACGGACTCGCAGGCGGCCTACGACCTGCTGGCCAGCGACTTTCCGGCCGCGTCCGGCGAGAGCGCATCGATCGTGCTGCACGCGCGGACGGGTTCGCTCACCGATCCGGCGCTGCGCACGTCCGCGACGTCGATGCTCGACGCGCTGGCCAAGCTGCCGCACGTCGCCAGCGTCGCCAGCCCGTACAGCGCCGACGGCGCGTCCCAGCTCAGCGCGGACCACCGGACGGCCTTCGCGACCGTCACGGTCGACGGCCAGGCCCAGGACCTGACCAAGGACGACATCACGAAGATCGTGGACGCGGCGCGCGCCGCGGACGCGGGCCCGCTGCAGGTGGAGGCGACCGGCAACCTCGTCTCGGTCGCCGAGCAGGCGGGCACGAGCTCCAGCGAGCTGGTCGGCGTCGTCGCCGCCGCGATCATCCTGTTCGTCGCGTTCGGCTCGCTGCTGGCGATGACCCTGCCGCTGATCACGGCGCTGGTGGCGCTCGGCATCGCGACCAGCATCATTCCGCTGCTGTCACACGTCTCGACGTTCTCCGAGGTCAGCCTGACGCTGACCACGCTGATCGGCCTGGGCGTCGGCATCGACTACGCGCTGTTCATCGTCAACCGGCACCGGATCGCGCTGCGCGCCGGCAAGAGCCCCGAGGAGGCCGCGGTCAATGCCGTGAACACCTCGGGCCGCGCGGTGCTGTTCGCCGGGGTCACGGTGTGCATCGCGCTGCTCGGGATGTTCGCGCTCGGGGTCAGCTTCCTCTACGGCGTCGCGATCGCGGCGGCCCTGGGGGTGGCGTTCACGATGGCGACCTCGGTCACGCTGCTGCCCGCGCTGCTCGGCTTCTACGGGCAGAAGGTGCTCAGTCGCAAGGAGCGCCGCCGGATCGCCGAGAACGGCCCCGAGCCGGAGCGCCCGGGCGGCCTATGGTGGCGCTGGGCCAAGCTCGTCGAGTCGAGGCCGAAGACGCTGGCCGTCCTCGCCGCCGGTTTCATCGTGGTGATCGCGCTGCCGTTCTTCTCGTTGCGCCTCGGCTCGTCGGACCAGGGCAACGGGGCGGACTCGAAGACGTCGAAGCGAGGCTACGACCTGCTCGCCGACGGCTTCGGCCCCGGTTTCAACGGCCCGTTCCTGATCGCGGCCCGCGTCGGCGGCGAGGCCGACCGGGCCACGCTGTCACGCCTCGTCGACACGCTGGCGGACACGCCGGGCGTCGCGTCGGTGACCGATCCGCAGTACAGCCCCTCCGGGACCGCGGCGACGATCAGCCTGTTCCCGACGACCAGCCCGCAGGCCGCCGAGACGTCGAAGCTGCTCAACCGGCTGCGCGACGACGTCGTGCCCTCGGTCGTCGGCGCGGGCGCCGCGTCGTCGACCGCCGGCCAGGCGGGGACCCCGGCGGGCACCCAGGTCTACATCGGCGGCGCAACGGCGACCGGCGACGACTTCTCCTCGGTTCTGCAGGGGAAGCTGCCGCTGTTCATCGGCATCGTCGTGATCCTCGCCTTCCTGCTGCTGGTGGCGGTGTTCCGCAGTCTGGTGATCCCGTTGACCGCGTCGGCGATGAACCTGCTCGCCGTCGGCGCGGCGTTCGGCGTCATCGTCTCGATCTTCCAGTGGGGCTGGCTCGGCAGTTTGATCGGCATCACCGGCGGTCCCGTCGAGGCGTTCATCCCGGTGATCCTGTTCGCCGTGCTGTTCGGCCTGTCGATGGACTACGAGGTGTTCCTCGTCAGCCGGATGTACGAGGAATGGAGCGCGCGGCGTGACAACCGGGTCGCCGTGACCCTCGGCCAGGCCGAGACCGGCCGGGTCATCTCCGCGGCCGGCGCGATCATGACGCTGGTGTTCGCGTCGTTCGTCCTCGGCGACGAACGGGTGCTGAAGCTGTTCGGCCTGGGTCTCGCGATGGCGGTCCTCATCGACGCCTTCGTGATCCGCACCGTGCTGGTGCCCGCGCTGATGCACCTGTTCGGCAGGGCCAACTGGTGGCTGCCCGCCGCCCTCGACCGGCGTCTCCCCCACCTGTCCGTGGAGTCCACCGCCGACGAGCTGAACGAGATCGTCCCCGGGGCTGTGGTCTCCTCCGCGGGTGGTGCCGTCTCGGTCGCGGGCGATGCCCCGTCCCTGACGGGCGACGCCACGATCCCCGGGCAGTCCACCGGACCGCGCAGGTCTCCCGACGATCCCGCCGGCCGTCACCGACCCGCCGGCCGGCGATAGCGAGCCGCCCGCCAACCTCCAGGGCGGCATGGTCGACCACCGTTTCAGGCAGGCGGCGGCGCGACCGGGCTGGCCGACGCGCCCACCCAGCCGTCGGAACGGACAGGCGTCCTGGCCGACCCGCCCGTTCGGCTGGGCCCCAGCCTGGCCGACCCGCCCCACCTGACCCGCGAAACGTTTCGCCGGATCTGCGGGCCGGGCGGCCAGGCTGGTTCGCTTCCGGACCCGAGCACCCTCCGGAATAGGTGCCACCCGGCTCGTCCACGTCGTTCTCGGCGGGCGCGCCGAAAGGCCGAGAAATACGGGCGACATCAGCCGTTGGCGGCCCCGCAATTCCCGTCTACAGCCAATTACGGGCTCGACGGCCGCACGCGGCGTCGAGGCCGTGATGGTACTTCGGCAGTCGAATCTATAAAGATTTACCCCGAGCTCGCGTCCGGCCACCAAAATGACCCGACAATTGCCCGGGACGGCGACTCCGGCGCCCAGGGCACCGGAGTCTTGGCCGCGGAGGCCTAGCCGCCGGTGACGTAGCCGTCGGCGACGGTCAGGGCCTCGTCGAGGGCGGCCAGGCCGTCGCGCAGCTCATCCACAGTGATGGTGCACGGCGGGACGACGTGGACGCGGTTGAAGTGCGTGAAGGGCCACAGGCCGCGTTCCTTGCAGGCCGCGATGATCGCGCCCATGGGGGCGGCGTCCGGGCCGGCGGCGTTGAACGGGACCAGCGGCTCCCGGGTCTCCCGGTCGCGCACCAACTCGATCGCCCAGAACACACCCAGGCCCCGAACGTCGCCGACGCTCGGATGGTTCGCGGCGAACTTCGCCAGTTCCGGGCCGATGACGTCCGTTCCCAGCATCCGAGCGTGCTCGACGATGCCCTCCTCCTCGAAGGCACGGATCGAGCCGACGGCGGCGGCACACGCGAGCGGGTGGCCGGAGTAGGTGAGGCCGCCGGGATAGAGCCTGGTCGCGAACGCGTCGGCGACCCGCGGGTCCATGATCACGCCGCCCAGCGGGACGTAGCCCGAGTTGACGCCCTTGGCGAAGCAGATCAGGTCGGGGACGACGTCCCAGCGATCGGCGGCGAACCATTCGCCGCAGCGGCCGAAACCGGACATGACCTCGTCGAGGACGAGCAGGATGCCGTGCCGGTCGCACAACTCGCGCACGCCGGCGAGATAGCCGTCCGGCGGGACGAGGATGCCGTTCGTCCCGACGACCGTCTCCAGCAGGACCGCGGCGATGGTGCCCGATCCCTCCATGGCGATCACCTCGGCGAGGTGCGCGAGGGCTCGTTCGCCCTCCTGCTCGACGCTGTCGGCGTAGAACGGCGAACGGTACGGGTACGGCCCGAAGAAATGGACGACGCCGGGGATGCCCGGTTCGCTGGCCCAGCGGCGCGGCTCGCCGGTGAGCACGATCGAGCCGCCGGTGGCCCCGTGATACGAGCGATAGGTCGTCATGATCTTGTGGCGGCCGGTGACAAGGCGGGCCATGCGGACGGCGTTCTCGGTCGCCTCCGCGCCGCCGTTGGTGAAGAAAACCTTGTCCAGGTCACCGGGGGCATGAGACGCGATGAGCCGGGCCGCCTCCGACCTGGCCTCGTTCGCGTGGAACGGGGCGACGGTGGTCAGCTTCTGGGCCTGCTCAACGATCGCCGCGATGACCTTCGGGTGCTGATGACCGATGTTGGCATTCACCAGCTGGGAGGAGAAGTCCAGGTAGCGCCTGCCCGACTCATCCCAGAAGAAGCTGCCCTCGGCCCGGTTGACCACCAGCGGGGTGAGAGCCGCCTGCGCCGACCACGAATGAAAGACATGCCTACGGTCGTCGTCATACGTCGTACTGTCCGTGCCCATGGCCCGTCCCTCCCATACTTCCCGGACCGCCGAGCCGGCCCGCCCGCGACGTCCTGCGCCGCGGACGAGCCGGTCGTCGGTGACGCGGCGTCAGACGCCGCCGGCCGACAGGGTGACGGTCTCCGGCTTGAAGCCACTGCCGGTGACGTCGACGCCCTGGCCCTTCAGGTCGGCGATCGCCTTGGTGACGTAGTCGTTCGTGTAGGCGAGGCCCTCGGGGTCGCCCTTCAGAACGGTGTCACCGTCGGCGTTCTTGGTGCCCTTCGCGACCGTGACGGTCTGGTCCCACTTCGCCTTGTCGATCATGCCGATTCCGGCCGGCGAGGGCCAGATCAGCTTGTTGATCTCGTTCGTCTGCCAGAGCTGGTGGCTCTTGCCGAGCTTCGACCCGGCGGCGACGACGAGGTCACGGCAGTCCTCCGGATTGTCGCGGCAGTAGATCCAGCCCTTGATCGACGCCGTCACGAACTTCGTCGTCGTGTCCTGGTAGGCCTTGTCGTTCTGCAGCTTGTCGGTGTTCGCCCAGATGGCGTCCTGCAGCATCGCGGTGCCGACGTCGTTCCAGTTCATCGTGTTGAAGTCGCTCGGCTGGTAGAGCTTGCCGGTCGCCGGGTTCGTCGCCTCGAGGACCTGGGCGTACTCGTTGTAGCTCATCGCCTGGGCGGCGTCGATGTCACCGGCGAGCAGGCCCTTCATGTCGAACTGCTGCTGGACCAGGGTGATGTCCTTCGACGGGTCCACCCCGGCCTTGGTCATCGCGGCGAACAGCTCGTACTCGTTGCCGAAGCCCCAGTCGCCGACCTTCTTGCCCTTCAGGTCGGCCGGCGCGGTGATGTTCTTGTCCTTGAAGCTGACCTGCAGCGTGCCGGACCGCTGGAAGATCTGCGCGACGTCGGTGATCGCCGCACCCTGCTCGCGGGACGCCAAGGCCTTCGGCACCCAGGCGATCGCGTAGTCGGCCTTGCCCTGCGCGAGCACCGTCTGCGGAACGATGTCGGTGCCGCCCTCGAGCAGGCTGACGTCGAGGCCGGCGTCCCGGTAGTAGCCCTTCTCCTTCGCCGCGATGTAGCCCGCGAACTGCGCCTGGGTGAACCACTGCAGCTGCAGCTTCACCGGCGTGAGGCCGGCGGCGCTGCTGCTGCCGCCGCTCGGCGTCGTCGAGTCGTCGCCGCTGGAACTACAGGCCGCGAGCGAGAGCGCCACGGCGAGTGCCGCCGCGAGCCCTCCGACCAACCGTCGTTTCATGTCCCCTCCACCTGCCCGGGCGTCGTCATCGGACGAAGCCCCGGGCCTTTCTCGTCCAGGTAATCGGACTCGCGTCCGTGGTGTTCGTGGCGGGCCGCACCGCCCGCGTCTCGCGTCGAATCCACCGGGCAACTCCGCCCGCCGGTGAACCGGATTCCGCGGGCCGCGCCGCCCGCCCTGGCGGCCCGGTTCGCCGCTTGCCTGCCGCCTACGTATCTGAGGGTCGTCGTGTGGATCTGATGGTCGTGAGGTATCTGGGGTCGCTATGTGCCTGAGGTCGCTCCGGACCCGCGCCGCCACGGCGTGGCCAGCCATTCGAGCAGGCCGGCAAGCAGGTACACGCCGATCCCGAGTACGCACGCGGCGAGGACGAACGCCCAGGCCCGTGGGTAGGCCGTGTTCGCCGCGGCCGAGGTGATCCGCGATCCGAGACCGTTCTGCCGGCCGCCGAAGTACTCGGCGACGACCGCCGCGATCACCGCCAGCGAGGAAGCCACCCGGAATCCGGTGAAGATGTACGGAATCGCGCCCGGCAGCTGCACCGTGCGGGCGAACCGCCACCGGCCGACAGCGAGCGAACGCATCAGCTCGCGCTGCACGTCGGGCACCTGGCGAAGCCCGCGCACGGTGTTCACGTACACCGGGAAGAACACGACGATCGCGACGACGAGCCGCCGGGGCACCGCCGACGTCGTCGAGAACATCGAGTTGAACAGCGGTGCCAGCGCGATGATCGGGATGGCGTTCATCGCCGCGGCGACGGGCGCGAGCAGCCCGTCGACGATCTTCGAGCTGGCGGCGACGATCGCGGCCACCAGGCCGGCCACCAGCCCGACGACCAGCCCGACCAGCGCGTTCGAGCCCGTCGCCTTCGACGTGTCGACGATGACGCGGAAGCTGTGCCGGAACTGCGTCCAGATCTCCGACGGCGCGGGCAGCAGATACGGCTTGATGTCGTATGCCTGGACGTACAGCTCCCACAGCGCGACGACGGCGACGCCGAACACGACCGGCGGGAGGACGACGGCCAGCCGTGATCGGGTGCCCCGGGCCCAGCCGCGCCCGCGGCCGCCCGGGTGCGCCCGCGCCACCGGACCCGTCACGACCCACCGCCGGCGCGCAGCGCCTCGCGGACCGCGGTGACGGCCTGGAAGAAGGCGGCCTGCTCGCGGACGTCCTCGGCCTGGCCGACTGCCTGCTCCAGAGCGGGCACGCCGCCGCCGCTCTCCCCCGGCGCGGGCATCCGGCCGGGCACGTCGACGTCGATGATCTCGGCGATCCGGCCCGGCCGGGGCGACATGACCGCGACCCGGTCGGAAAGGAACACCGCCTCGGGAATCGAGTGCGTGACGAGGATGACCGTGGTGGCGGTCTCCACCCGGATCCGGGCCAGCTCGGCCTGCATCCGTTCCCGGGTCATCTCGTCGAGCGCGCCGAACGGCTCGTCGAGCAGCAGCAGCGGCGGGCGTTCCGCGAGCGCGCGCGCGATCGCGACCCGCTGTTGCATGCCGCCCGACAGCTGCGCCGGCCACTGGCCCGCGAAGTCGCCGAGGCCGACGAGCTCGAGCAGCTCGCGGGCGCGCTCGCGGCGCTGCTTCTTCTTCACGCCGTGCACCTGCAGCGGCAGCTCCACGTTGCCGGCGACGGTGCGCCACTCCAGCAGCCCGGCCTGCTGGAACGCGATCCCGTACCGCTGGGACTCGCGGGCCGCCCGCGCCGGAGCGCCGAAGACCCGCACCTCGCCGCGGGTGGGCGCGACCAGGTCGCCGATGAGGCGCAGCAGGGTCGACTTGCCGCAGCCGGACGGGCCGATCAGCGAGACGAACTCGCCCGGCGCGACGGTCAGGTCGATGCCGGTCAGCGCGACGGTCGGCCCGCCGCCGGCCACCGGGAACTCCTTGTCCAGGCCGGTTATCTGCACCGCCGGCACCGGGCCTGACGCCCGCGCCGGGTCGACGGCGGCGCCGGCCGGCTTCGCCAGTCCGGCCGGATTCGCCGCGCCGGCCTGCGCGGGAGCCGGGGGGTGCGGCGGCGTCGAGGTCATGGGCGTACCTTCTGGGTCTGCTGGGCCTGGTTGGTGGGGGCGCCGCGGCGGGCGTGCAGCGCGAGCTCGACGAGCGAGATCAGCCCGGCGACGAGCAGTCCGGTGACGGCGGCGCCGAGCACCGCGTCGTAGAGCTTGGTCGCGTCGCTGGTGGCCGACTGCGAGTACGCGATGATCAGGCGACCGACGCCGCCGCTCGTGCCGGTGGAGATCTCCGCGACGATCGCGCCGATCACGGCCGAGGCGGCGGCGAGCCGCAGCGCGGGCAGCAGGGACGGGATCGCGGCCGGCAGCCGCAGCCGCAGCAGGGTCTGCCACCAGGAGGCGGCGTAGCTGCGCATCAGCTCGACGGCGCCCGCGCCCGGCGACTGCAGGCCGCGCAGCATGCCCACGGCGATCGGGAAGAAGGCGAGATAGGCCGCGATGAGCGCGACCGTCATCCAGTCCTGCCATGCGAGCGTGCCGACCTTGAGCTTGCCGCCCCAGCCGGAGACGAGCGGGGCCAGCGCGATCAGCGGCACGGTCTGGCTGGCGATGATGTACGGCAGCAACCCGCGCTCGACGATCTTCAGGCGGGCCATCAGGACCGCGAGCAGCACCCCGATGACGACGCCGCCGACCAGCCCGACGAGCGCCATCCGCAGGGTGAACCAGATCCCCTTGAGCACCGCGACGCCGACCGTCTGGCTGTCGGCGGTGTTGACCTCCTTGTGGCCGAGCTGCGCGAGCACCGACCACACGTGCGGCATCGACGTGTCGTCGTTGCGGGGCAGCACCGGCACCCCGAGCAGCCGGCCGCCGTGCGGCGAGCCGACGAGCTTGTACAGCTCCCACACCGCGCAGACCAGCACGAGGGCGGCGACGGCGAGCCCGGCCCGCCGCAGCCGCCCGCCCCAGCCACCGCCGGCCGCCGGGCGCGGTGCCCCACCGGCGTCGTCCGGGACAGCCGGCAGGGGCCGCCCGGACGCCGGTTGCTCGACGGTCGTCACGGTCACCGAGCTGGCGCCTTGGCACGGATGGTCTCGGCGATGGCCGGCATGACGAGCTCGCCGTACGCCTCGAGCGTCGCCATCTTGGCGTCGTGCTGCAGGTACACGGCGAACTGGTCGACGCCGAGGGCGGCGAGCTCGGTCAGCCGGCGCACGTGCGCCTCCGCCGGGCCGAGCAGGCAGAACCGGTCGACGATCTCGTCCGGGACGAACGTGGTGTGGGTGTTCCCCGCCCGGCCGTGCTCGTTGTAGTCGTAGTCGGTGCGCCCCTTGATGTAGTCGGTGAGGGCGGCCGGCACGGCGGAGCCCCCGTCGGCGCCCGATCCGTAGCGGGCGACGAGGTCGGCGACGTGGTTGCCGACCATGCCGCCGAACCAGCGGCACTGGTCACGCTGATGGGCCATCGAGGCGTCGTCGCCCGGGCCGACGTACGCGGGGGCGGCGACGCAGATCTTCACGGCCGCCGGGTCGCGGCCGGCGTCGGCCGCCGCGGTCCGCACGGCGTTGATCGTCCAGGCCGTGATGTCCGGGTCGGCGAGCTGCAGGATGAACCCGTCGCCGACCTCGCCGGCGAGCGCCAGCGCCTTCGGGCCGTAGCCGGCGACCCAGATGTCGAGCCGGCTCTCGGTGCCCCAGGGGAACCGCAGCCTGGTGCCGGCGACCTCGGCCTCCCGGCCGTTCGCCAGCTCGCGGACGACCGCGATGCAGTCGCGCAGGGTCGCGAGCGTGGTCGGCTTGCCGTTCAGCACCCGGACGGCGGAGTCGCCGCGGCCGATACCGCAGATCGTCCGGTTGCCGTACATCTCGTTGAGGGTGGCGAACAGCGAGGCGGTGACGGTCCAGTCCCTGGTCGCCGGGTTCGTGACCATCGGGCCGACGACCACCTTGCGGGTCGCGGCCAGGATCTGGCTGTAGATGACGAACGGCTCCTGCCACAACAGATGGGAGTCGAACGTCCACACGTGCGAGAAGCCGAGCGTCTCCGCCTGCCGGGCCAGCTCCACCACCCGGGAGGCCGGCGGGTTCGTCTGCAGCACGACACCGATCTCCATAGCTCGCCCTCGCTCTCGCTCGTGGATGCGGATCCCTGGTCCTGACCGTGCCGGCCGCCCGCGGCCGCCGTGCCCGTCGGCATGGCCGTCGCGAGGCCGTCGTGCGTGCCTATCTCGTGCGCGGGAACCCAAGCTCGACGGAGCTGGTCGCCGGGTCCGGCCAGCGGGTCGTGACAACCTTGGTCTTCGTGTAGAAGCGGATGCCGTCCGGGCCGTACATGTGCAGGTCACCGAACAGCGACGCCTTCCAACCGCCGAAGCTGTAGTAGGCGACCGGCACCGGGATCGGCACGTTCACGCCGACCATGCCGGCCTGGACGTCGAAGGTGAAGCGCCGGGCGGCGCCACCGTCCCGGGTGAAGATCGTCACGCCGTTGCCGTACGGGTTGTCGTCGACGAGCCGCACCGCCTCGGCGTACGAACCGCACCGCACGACGCCGAGCACCGGGCCGAAGATCTCGTCGGTGTAGACCTTGCTCGTCGTCGACACGTTGTCGACCAGGCTCGGCGCGAGGAAGAAGCCGGGGCCGGACGAGACCGGGTCCGCGCGGCCGTCGACGACGAGGGTGGCACCGTCCGCCTCGGCGGTCTCCAGGTAGCCGGCGATCCTGTCGCGGGCCTCCCGGCTGATGATCGGGCCCATCTCGCTGTCCGGGTCGGCGCCGGGGCCGACCTTGATCTTGCGGACCCGCTCGGCGATCGCCTCGACCAGCGGGTCGGCCGCCTCGCCGACGGCGGCGATGACAGCGATGGCCATGCATCGCTCGCCCGCCGAGCCGTAGCCCGCGGAGACGGCCGCGTCCGCCGCCGCGGCGATGTCCGCGTCCGGCAGCACGATCATGTGGTTCTTCGCGCCGCCGAGCGCCTGGACGCGCTTGCCGGCTGCCGTGCCCGTCTCGTACACGTACCGGGCGATCGGCGTGGAGCCGACGAAGCTCACCGCCTCGACGTCCGCATGCCGCAGCAGCGTGTCGACCGCGAGCTTGTCGCCCTGCAGGACGGTGAAGACGCCCTCGGGCAGGCCGGCCTGGGCCAGCAGGTCGGCGATGAACAGCGACGCGGACGGGTCGCGCTCGCTGGGCTTGAGGATGAATGCGTTCCCGCAGACCAGCGCGTTCGACAGCATCCACAACGGGACCATCGCCGGGAAGTTGAACGGCGTGATGCCCGCGACCACGCCGAGCGGCTGGCGGATCTCGTGCACGTCGACGCCGGTCGACACCTGCTCGGAGAAGCCGCCGCGCAGCAGGCTCGGCGCCCCGCAGGCGAACTCGACGTTCTCCAGGCCGCGAGCGATCTCGCCCAGGGCGTCGTCGATGGTCTTGCCGTGCTCCGCGGTGATGACCTTCGCCAGGTCCGTCCGGTGCGCGTACAGCAGCTCGCGGAACCGGAACATCACCTCGGCGCGCCGGCCGAGGCCGGTTAGCCGCCAGGCCGGGAACGCCGCCTTGGCGCTCGCGACCGCCGCCTCGATCTCCTCCAGGCTGGCGAGGGCCACCTGGCCCGCCTGCTCGCCGGTTGCCGGATCCCACACCGGCCCGAACCGGCCCGAGGTGCCCGCCAACGCCTTGCCGTCGATCCAGTGCCCGATTTCCCGCATCGCGTCCCTCTCCGGTCCATCCGTCCGCCGCGGCTGTGGTGCCCGTTGGGCCCGTCCTGGGTTGGGCCCGTCCTGGCCGACGGTGTCCGCCTCCACCTGACGGGCCCCTCCCCACGGTACGAACTGAGCGCTTACTCGCCACACTTCGTATCTACCGGGCGGGCCGGGCACACGGGTTGTGGCGCGCGCCACCGACCATCGCGATGCGTCAACGCAGGTACTGGGTCAGGCCGCGGCGCAGGTACTGGCCGTGGCCGGCGCGGCCGTGGAACGCGCCGTCGGCGACGACGACGTCGCCACGGGAGAACACCGTGTCGACCTTGCCGGCGATCTCGAACCCCTCCCACGCCGAGTGGTCCAGGTTCATGTGATGGGTCGCCGCGCCGATCGTGGTCGTCGCGTTCGGGTCATAGAGCACGATGTCCGCGTCGGAGCCGGGCGCGATCACGCCCTTCTTCGGGTACATCCCGAACATCCGCGCCGGCGTCGTCGAACAGGTCTCCACCCAGCGCCGCAGCGACAGTCTGCCCGTGGCGACGCCCTGGTAGACGAGGTCCATCCGGTGCTCCACGGTGCCGATCCCGTTCGGGATCTTCGTGAAGTTGCCCCGTCCCAGCTCCTTCTGGTCCTTGAAGCAGAAGGGGCAGTGGTCCGTGGAGACGACCGCGAGGTCGTCGGTCCGCAGCCCGCGCCACAGGTCGTCGCGATGCGGCTCGGCACGCGGGCGCAGCGGCGGCGACGCCACCCACTTGGCGCCCTCGAACCCGGGGGCGCCGAGCTGGTCCTCCAGGGTCAGGTACAGGTACTGCGGGCAGGTCTCGGCGAACACGTTGCGCCCGGCGGAGCGGGCCGCCGAGACGTGCGCCAGCGCCTCGGACGCGGACATGTGCACGAAGTACAGCGGCGTGTTCCCGGCGACCTGGGCGAGCACGGTCGCCCGGTGCGTCGCCTCACCCTCCAGCGCCGACGGCCGGGTGATGCCGTGGAACACCGGGTCGGTGTCGCCACGGGCGACGGCCTGGGCCGCGAGCACGTCGATCGCGATGCCGTTCTCGGCGTGCATCATGATCAGGGCGCCGTTGTCGGTCGCCTTCTGCATCGCCCGCAGGATCTGGCCGTCGTCGCTGTAGAACACGCCGGGGTAGGCCATGAACAGCTTGAAGCTGGTGATCCCCTCGTGCTCGACGAGGTAGTCCATCGCCTTCAGCGCCTCGTCGTCGACCCCACCCATGATCATGTGGAAGCCGTAGTCGATCGCGCAGTTGCCGTCCGCCAGCGCGTGCCAGGCGGCCAGCCCGTCCTGGACGACCTCCCCGGTGCGCTGGACGGCGAAGTCGATGATCGTGGTCGTGCCGCCCCAGGCTGCGGCCTTCGTCCCCGACTCGAAGTCATCCGAGGCGAACGTGCCGCCGAACGGCAGCCTCATGTGGGTGTGCACGTCGACCCCGCCCGGGACGACGTACTTCCCGGTGGCGTCCACGACCTTGTCCGCGGTGACACCGGTGGCGGCCGCCACGCCGGGCGCGTAGAGGGCGGCGATCGTCTCGCCGTCGATCAGGACGTCCGTCGGTGTCGCGCCGAGCGGGCCGACAACGGTCCCGCCGGTGATCAGCGTCTTCATCGAGGCTTCTCCTGGGCGTTAGGGGGCCGTCAGGTCGCCGTACTGGTCGGGGCGGCGGTCGCGGTAGAAGGCCCAGCGGTTGCGCACCGTGGTCAGCAGGTCCATGTCCAGGTCGCGGACCATCAGCTCCGGCTCGTGCGCGTCGCCCGTCCCATCGACGAACTTGCCCTCCGGGTCGACGAAGTAGGACGTTCCGTAGAAGTCGTCGTCGCCGAGATCCTCGACGCCGACCCGGTTGATCGCGCCGATGAAGTACTCGTTGGCGACCGCGGAGGCCGGCTGCTCCAGCTTCCACAGGTAGTTCGACAGGCCACGCGACGTCGCCGACGGGTTGAAGACCAGCTCGGCGCCGTTCAGCCCGAGCGCCCGCCAGCCCTCCGGGAAGTGCCGGTCGTAGCAGATGTACACGCCGACCCGGCCGACCGCGGTGTCGAACACCGGGTAACCCAGATTCCCCGGGCGGAAGTAGAACTTCTCCCAGAAGCCCTGCACGTGCGGAATGTGGGTCTTGCGATATTTCCCGAGATACTTCCCGTCGGCGTCGATCACCGCGGCCGTGTTGTAGAGGACGCCGGGCTGCTCCTGCTCGTAGACCGGCAGCACCAGCACCATGCCGAGCTCCGCGGCCAGCGCCTGGAAACGCTCGACGGTCGGGCCGGGCACCGACTCGGCGTAGGAGTAGTACTCCGGGTCCTGCACCTGGCAGAAGTACGGACCGTAGAACAGCTCCTGGAAGCACATGACCTGGGCGCCCTGCTCGGCCGCCGACCGGGCGTACTCCTCGTGCGCCTTGATCATGGATTCCTTGTCGCCCGTCCACTTCGCCTGGACGAGCGCCGCGCGGATGACTCTGCTCATCGCCGTACCTCTCCCTCCCGCACCGCGCCGCCCGTGAGGGCGGCCGTCCCCGGCCCCGCCCCCGCCGGCATCGGGGCCCCCGTGCGACAGGACCACCGAACCCGCCGCGGCGCCAGTCCACGGACCACTGGGGTTTGTCGTGCTCGCAGACTACTGTCACACTCTGGTCCGGACAATTCTCGTTTTGTTTCTTCTTGTTACAGGCATTGTTACGACCAGGGAGCTGCGGCGGCATGATCGACGCGATCACCACAGCGATCGACGACCGGTCCGCCCGCGGCATCGCGGGCACCGTCAGCCGGCTGGTCATGTCCGGGATCCTGCCCGCCGGAACCCGCCTGCCCACCGTCCGCGAGCTCGCCACCGAGCTCGGCATCAGCCCGACCACCGTCAGCCAGGCCTGGCGCACCCTCGCCCGCGCCGGCGTGATCTCCCCGCGCGGCCGCGCGGGGACGTTCGTGCTCGCCGGCCCGGCCGCGAGCGCCCAGCCGCGCCGCTACCGCCGGATCACCCGCAGCCCCGGCCGGCTCCCGCACGACTACTCCACCGGCACCCCCGACGTGGCGCTGCTCCCCGACCTCGCCCCCGTGCTCGCCCGGGTCGCCCGCGGCGGCAACCTGACCGCCAGCTACCTGGACGACCCGGTGCTACCCGCGCTGGAGAAGGCGCTGCGGCTGCGCTGGCCGTTCGCCCCCGCCGCGCTGACCGTCGTCGACGGCGCCCTCGACGCCCTCGACCGGGTGACGGGGGTGCTCGTCGGCTTCGGCAGCCGGGTCCTGGTCGAGAACCCGTGCTTCCCGCCGCTGCTCGACCTGCTCGAGGCCGTCGGCGCGGAGGTCGTCGCGCTGCCGCTCGACGACGAGGGCATCCAGCCGGACGCGCTGCACGCCGCGCTGTCCGCCGCCACCCCGGCCGGCGCCGAGCCGGTCGCGCTCTACCTGCAGCCGCGGGCGCACAACCCGACCGGGGTGACCATGACGGCGCGGCGCGCCGAGACCCTCGCGGCCCTGCTCACCGGCCGCGGGGTGACCGTCATCGAGGACGACCACGTCGGCGACGTCGCCGCCGCCGCGCCGCTCAGCCTCGGGACGCACCTGCCCGAAGCGACCGTACACATCCGCAGCTTCTCCAAGAGCCACGGCCCCGACCTGCGGCTCGCCGCCGTCGGCGGCGTCGAACAGGTGGTGACCGGGCTGGCCAACCGCCGGATGCTCGGCCCCGGCTGGTCGAGCCGGCTGCTGCAGGCCGTCCTCGCCGAGCTGCTCGACGACGACGAGACCGAGCGGGCGCTGGCACACGCCCGCGACGTCTACGCCGGCCGGCGGGAAAAGCTGACGGCCGCGCTCGCCGCCCGCGCAGTACGCGCCCAGGCGGCGGACGGCATCAACCTGTGGATGGAGGTCGCCGACGAGCAGGTCGCGCTGGTCTCGCTGGCGGCCCGCGGCATCGGCGCCGCCCCCGGCACCCCCTTCGAGGCCGCTCCCCTCGGCACCGCCCACCTGCGGGTCACCGTCGGCCTCATCCCCGACGCCGACCTGGACGCCGTCGCCACCCTCCTGGCCGACGCCGCCCACGGCTAGCACGCGCCCACCACGCGCATGATCGGCGTCTGCGCCCCCGCACGGTCGTGAATCGGCTCTCGAAGCGACCACGGCGGGGCATAGACGGCGACCATTTACGGCGGCGGACGGGGAGCCGAGCTCGCCAGGTGAGGCATCGGCGCGGCGACGGTCGACCGGGCCGTCGCCGAGGGCGCTGCGGCGGGGGAGGATGGGAGTATGAGCGAGTCGACGACGACACCGACGGACAGCCCGAGCGAGTGGGTGGCCGACCACATCCGCAAGTACGTGGCGAGTGGCGGCGAGGAGGGGTATCTCTGGCACGGGGCGGACGGATCCTTCGCCCCCGGAGCGCCGATCCTGCTGCTGACGACGACCGGCCGCAAGTCCGGCCAGGCCCGGCGCACCGCGCTGATCTTCGGCCAGGACGGTGACGACTACCTGATCGTCGCGTCCAAGGGCGGCGCGCCCGAGCACCCCCTCTGGTACGGCAACCTCGTCGCCAACCCCGAGGTGGAGCTGCAGGTCAAGGCGGACGTGTTCAAGGCGACGGCCCGCACCGCGACGGCCGAGGAGAAGACCCGGCTCTGGCCGAAGATGGTCGACGTCTGGCCGGACTACGCCAACTACCAGACGCGGACCGACCGGGACATCCCGATCGTCATCCTCACCCGCGCCTCCTGACGCGACCCGCCGGTTGACCGGTGTCCAGCGGATCCGGGCATCGCCTGTGGGGCCGGCTCGAGCGATCTCGGCCCCACGGGCGATGACGCGACGGGCACCCCGGACGGGTCGGCGTGGCTCGTCAGGCCGGCGCGGTCAGGGACGGTTGGGTGCGGGGAAGGCGGACCTGGAAGCGGGTGTCGCCGGGGGCGGAACTCGCGACCCGCAGGTCGCCGTGGTGCTTGTTGACGACGATCCGCCAGGAGATGTCCAGGCCGAGGCCGGTGCCCTCGCCCACCGGCTTCGTCGTGAAGAACGGCTCGAAGATGCGGTTACGGATGTCCGGCGGGATGCCGGGCCCGGTGTCGCCGATCTCGACGATGACGCAGTCGTCGTCGCCCCAGGTGCGGATCGTCAGCGTGCCGGTGCCGCCCATCGCGGACACCGCGTTGTCGATCAGATTCGTCCAGACCTGGTTCAGCTCGGCGGCGTAGACCGAGATCGGCGCGAGCGACCGGTCGAACTCCTTCCTCACCACGACGCCGTCGCCGATCTTGCGGCCGAGCATGACCAGCGTGCTCTTGAGCAGATCGTGAATGTCGACGGTCTGGTACGGCGCGCGGTCCAGCTGGGAGTACTGCTTGGCCGCGCCAACGAGCGTGGACACCCGGGTCGTCGAGTCCTCGATCTCGTTCATGAGCAGCTCGGTCTCGACGGTGTAGCCGAGCCACCGCACCGCGCTGGCCAGGTTGTCGTCGCCGACCAGCTCGGCGACCTGGTCGAGCCAGCCGACGTCGAGACCGGCCTGCACGAACACCGGCGCGACGTCCCAGCCGGACTCGATGCCGTGGTCGTCGAACCAGTCCCCCAGCTCGTCCTCCCGGTCGGACGTCTCCAGCGGTGACAGCGTCGGCGCCTTCGCGACCCGTTCGGCCGCCTCCTCCTGCAGGCGGATCAGCGTCGTCAGCGCGCCCTTGTCGTAGGCGCCGCCGGCGATCAGCCCGAGCTTGTGCCGCATCCCGGCGACCCGCTCGCGCAGACCCGCCGTCGCCCGGACGGCCGCCGCGGCGGGGTTGTTGAGCTCGTGCGTCAGGCCCGCCGACAGCGCGCCGAGCGCGAGCAGACGCTCGCGCTGCGCGACGGTCTCCTGGGTGTTGCGCAGCCCGAAGAACAGTCCCTCCAGCAGGTGCACCGCCATCGGGAACCAGTCGCGCATGAGGAAGCTGAACTCGTCCGCGGTCAGCGCGAACAGCCGGCACGGCCGGACCGCCCGCAGCGACTGCGGGTAGGTCTGCGGGATCCGCTCGCCCAGGTAGGCGTTCCAGGCGCCGCCGTAGACGCCGCGATGGTCGGTGCGGCTGATCTCGACGTCCACGCCCTGGACACGTTTGAGGATGGCCACCTCGCCCTCGAGCAGCACGACGAACAGCTCCGCCGGCTCGCCCTCGACGACCACCATCCCCTGCTCGACCTCGATGACCTGGCCACGCTCGCACAGCCAGGTGAGCTGCTCGTCGGTGAGCTTCTCGAACAGGAACAGCGTGCGCAGCTCGTCGACGTCGCAGGGCCGGCCGGCCGCGGCGCCCGTCTCCGTCGCCGTCATGCCAGGTACCGGTGCACGAGCGCGATGGCCATCGCGCCCTCGCCGACCGCGGAGGCCACTCGTTTCACCGACTCGGAACGTGCGTCTCCCGCCACGAAAACCCCCGGAAGGCTCGTCTCCAGGTGATACGGATCCCGGTCCAGCGACCAGCCGCGCGGGCGGCGCCCGTCGACGACCAGGTCCGGGCCGGCGAGAACGAAGCCGTGCGCGTCCCGCTCGACGATGCCGTCGAGCCAGTCGGTGCGCGGCTCCGCTCCGATGAAGATGAACAACCGGCTCGCCGGGACTGTTTCCGTCGCGCCGGTGGAGCTGTCCTGCAGGGTGAGCGTGCCCAGGTGCCCGTCGCCGTCGCCGTCGACCACGGCGGTGCAGGTCCGCACGGTGATGTTCGGGACCGCCCCGATCTGCTCGATCAGGTAGTGCGACATCGACGCCTGCAGCGACGGGCCGCGCACCAGCATCGTCACCGACCGGGCATGCCGGGCCAGGTAGACCGCGGCCTGCCCCGCCGAGTTCGCCCCGCCGACGACGAACACGTCCTCGCCGGCGCAGCCCGCGGCCTCGGTGAGCGCGGAACCGTAGAAGACCCCGCGGCCGGTCAGCCCCGCGAGCCCGTCGGCCGGCAGCTGCCGGTAGGCCACCCCGGTGGCCAGCACGACGGTGTGCGCGCTGATCTCCCCGCCGTCGGCGAAGCGGACCATCCGGGCGTTGCCGGCCGCCCGCAGCTCGACGACCTCCCGGGCGGTGATCACCTCGGCCTGGAACCTGACCGCCTGACGGCGCGCCCGGTCGGTCAGCTGCGCCCCGGAGACGCCGTCGGGGAAGCCGAGGTAGTTCTCGATCCGGGAGCTCTGACCCGCCTGGCCGCCGGTGGCGGTGCGTTCGATGAGCACGGTCTTGAGACCCTCGGACGCGGCGTAGACGGCCGAGCCGAGCCCGGCGGGGCCGCCGCCGATGATGATGACGTCGTAGAAGTCCTCGCACGGCGTGGTGGCCAGGCCGACCTCGGCGGCGATCTGGCCGTCGGACGGGTTGACCAGTGCCGTCCCGTTCGCGGTCACGACGACCGGCAACGCGACGGCGTCGGCGTCGGCGTCGCCGACCGGCGCGGAACCGTTCGCGGGCGCCGCCGCGTCGGCCATGGCGGCGGCGAGCAGCCGTCGGCCCTCCGGCTCGTCCGCGAGATACCACCGGTAGGGCACCTGGTTGCGGGCGAGGAACTCGCGGACCTCGTACGACCGGACGGACCAGCGGTCGCCGACGACGCGGGTCTCCAGCATCGGCCGGCGGTCCGACCGGTTCCACGAGTCCAGCAGCGCGTCGATGACCGGGTAGAGCTTCTCCTCCGGCGGATTCCACGGCTTGAGCAGGTAGTAGTCGAGGTCGACGACGTTGATCGCGTCGATGGCCGCGTTGGTGTCGGCGTAGGCGGTCAGGAGGACCCGCTTCGCGTCCGGATAGAGGTCCATCGCCTGTTCGAGGAACTGGATGCCGTCGAGCTGCGGCATCCGGTAGTCGGCGAGCATGACGGCGACGTGGTCGCCGCGCAGCTTCATCTCGCGCAGCGTGTCGAGCGCCGACGGGCCGGACTCGGCACGCACGATCCGGCACCGGTCGCCGTAGCGGCGGCGCAGGTCGCGGGCGACCGCGCGGGACACGTTCGGATCGTCGTCGACGGTCAGGATCGCCGGCCGGCTCGCGCCGCCCGCGGCGGGCTGGGCGGCGCCGGCCTCCGCCGGCCGGCCGGCGGCGAGACCGGCCGGCGGCCCGGTCGTGGTGGTCGGCTCGGTCACGAGCCATGCCCCTGTCGGAGCCGGCCGAGATGGGTGGCCGCGGCGGAGCGCGCCCGCCCGAGGAAGGCATGCCCGGCGGCCGCGGCGCGGGGGCCGGCCGGGTCCTGCGAGCCGGGCGCGCGGTGCCACTGCACGGCGAGCTCCGCGCGGGTGCCGAACCGTTCGAGATGGGAGCCGACGACGTGCTCGGTCTCGCCCAGCGCGGCCTTCGTCGGCGACTCGGCGGCCAGGGTGAGCACGCCCTCGCCGCTGATCAGCAGGCAGCTGGCGCCGTTCGGGAGCACGACCCGGGTGGCGCCGTCCTCGTCCCGGACCTCGGCGCGGTGGCCGAGGTGGGAGGCGAGCTGCTTGGCGTAGCGGGCCGGCGTCGCGGTGGCGACGTCGGCGCGGGAGGTGAACAGGGCGCCGGACGACATGTCTGGAGATCCTTGGGGGCCTGGACGGTCGGGACTGGCTGGCTCGCGGGGAACGCTGGTCACGGTCGACTCTCTGGCTCGGGGCGGCCACCGAGGCAGGCGCCTGCGGGTGGACACCCGGCGCGTCCCCCGGCGGGGCGGAAAACAACCCGTTGCCCTAAAGCATAGATATCCAGTGGCCGGGGACCCAGTCGCGCGCCGCCGGCCGGATCCGCGGGTCGGGCCCCGCGCGCCGGCCGCCGGGCGGCTCGGCCGCGAGGTCGGCCGCCGTGCCAGCGCCTCCGGCCGGGTCCCGGGGCGGGCAGACCACGGACACGGGTTGTCCGCCCGGGTCCGGGTACCTCGGCGAAGACATTCAGCGGTAGCGCAGCGTCGCGATCCGGGCACGGAGGACGAGGAGGCGAGTGGATGTGAGCGCGATCGCGCGGACGGCCGGCACGGCCGAGCGAGCGGGACCGGACGATCCCGGACGGACGTGGCTGAGACCCTGCGTCGCGGAGGTATCGGCACCTATCGCCGCCGTGCACCTCGCGCTGCGACCCGGCCCGAACGTCCGGGCGTCGACGGCGTTCCGGGCGCTGCCGGAGGAGTCGGCGTACCGGCTCGCGCAGGAGGCGGCTCGGCTGGAGGGTGTGCGGCTGTCGGTGGAGGACCTGATCCGGATGCCCGTCGGCGGGACCGGCTCACGCCAGCCGGCCGACGGGCGCGGGGGCTGTGCGACGGCCGGCCCCGCCCCGCGTGCCACGCGGCGAGCGCTGCCGCCGCTACTACGGGACCTGAGTCTCGGTGGGAGCTGAGTCTCGGTGGGAGCTGCGTCTCGGTGGGAGCTGCGTCATCGGTCGTGGGGCGAAATCAGCCCCCGGGCGTCCGGGAAGTACTCGCGGCGGGCCGGGACGCTGACCAGCTCCCGCTCCGGGTAGCGCAGCGCGGACAGCGATCCGCCGAAGCAGCAGCCGGTGTCCAGGCACAGGGTGTTGTTCACCCAGCCGTGGTCGGCCGCCGGGGTGTGCCCGTAGAGCACCATCGCCCGGCCCCGGTAGCTCTGCGCCCAGGGCAGGCGGATCGGCAGCCCGAACTCGTCGCGCTCCCCGGTGGTGTCGCCGAACAGCGCGAAGGCCAGCGCCCGGCCGGACTCGCGGCCGTGATACGCCTCCTTCAGCCCCGCGTGGGCGACCACCAAGGCGCCGCCGTCGAGCACCAGGTGACCGGTGAGCCCCGCGCAGAACGCGAAGACCTCCGCCTGGAACTGCGCCGGCTCGGCGACCAGCAGCTCCAGCGTCCGCGCTAGGTTCCTGCCCACGTGCGCCCGCCCGCCGGCACCGGCGCCGCGCAGCGCCCGGACCAGCTTGTGCTCGTGGTTGCCTGCGACCGCGAGCGCGTGGCCGGCGGCGACCATGCCCATCGCCAGGCGCAGCACGCCAGCCGGATCCGGGCCCCGGTCGATCAGATCGCCGACGAACACGACGCGTCGGCCCTCGGGGTGGTGCGCGCCGACCGCGCGCCCGGCCTCGTCCCGCTCGAGCTCGTAGCCGAGCCGACCGAGCAGCTCCGCGAGCTCCTGGTGGCAGCCGTGCACGTCGCCGACGACGTCGAACGGCCCGCGCTCGTCGCGCCGGTCGACCGGGGAACGCGCCAGGGCGACCTCGGCGCCGGTGACCTCGTCGGCCGAGCGCAGCACGTGCACGGCCGCGAACCCCTCGGCGGCGAGCGTCGGAATGCTAGCCCGCAGGTGCGCGTGCTGACGGGCGATCACGCGGGCGCCGACCGGACGGCGGACCCGCGCGGCCGCACGGCGGGCGCACAGTCCCGCGGGCAGGTCGAAGACGACCGCGACGGCCGGGACGTCGTGCTCGGCGGCGAGCGCGAGCAGCGGCCGGCGCGCCGCCGGCTCGACGTTCGTGGCGTCGACGACGGTCAGCACGCCCTTCGCCAGCCGGTGGCGCACGACCATGTGCAGCACCTCGAACGCGGCCTCAGTCGCCGTCTGGTCGCGCTCGTCGTCGGCGACCATCGCCCGGAAGGAGTCCGACGACACGACCTGCGCCGGCCGGAAGTGCCGCTCGGCGAAGGTCGACTTCCCGCTGCCGGCCACGCCGATCAGGACAACCAGGGACAGCGCCGGCAGACGCAGCGGATCGGGCACCTCCCCATTCTTCCCGCGCGCCGCGCGCCGATTCCCGCTCGGCGCCGCCCCGGGCGCCCATTGGTGCCCGCCCGCGTGAGCCACATCTGGACCACGCCACGACGGCTAGACGAGTAGGTCCAAAGTCTGAGCTGGCGGCTGGCTGGTGGCCGGCTGGTGGCTGGTGGCCGGCGATCGGTGGTCGGAGCGGTCCGTTCGGTTTGCCGGTGTCGAGTCAGGGGTTGTGGGGCCGAAGGGGAGCGGGGTGACCCCATAGGTCCTGCCCAGATGACCTGAGTCGCCGGGCCGGCCGCCGTGATAGCGCCGCCCCACGCCGTCCCGCGGTGGGTGACCGCGGTTGTCCACAGGGCGGATGGCGGCCGAGACGTTGTCGGTGGCTGCTCCTACAGTGGCCGGGTGACCTTGCCTCTGACCGAGACCGCGGACGCCGCCCCGAGCTCGCCCGCGGCGGCGCCGGCCGGCGCGGCGGTGAGTGCCGCCCAGCAGGTACTGCGGCGGGTGTTCGGCTACGAGACGTTCCGCGACGGGCAGCAGGAGATCATCGAGCACGTCGTCGGCGGCGGGGACGCGCTCGTGCTGATGCCGACGGGCGGCGGCAAGAGCCTCTGCTACCAGATCCCGGCGCTGGTCCGGCCCGGCACCGCGGTGGTCATCTCACCGCTGATCGCGCTCATGCAGGACCAGGTCGACGCGCTGCGGGCGCTGGGCGCCCGGGCCGACTTCATCAACTCGACGCAGGACCCGGACCAGCGCCGGACCGTCGAGGCGCTCTTCCGCGCCGGCGAGCTGGACCTGCTCTACCTGGCGCCCGAACGGCTGCGGCTGCCGTCGACCATGGATCTGCTCGACCGTGGCCAGCTCGCGCTGTTCGCGATCGACGAGGCGCACTGCGTGGCGCAGTGGGGCCACGACTTCCGGCCCGACTACCTGGCGCTGTCGGCGCTGCAGGAGCGCTGGCCGGACGTGCCCCGGGTCGCCCTCACCGCGACAGCGACGCCGGCGACCCACAAGGAGATCACCGACCGGCTCGGGCTGGCGAACGCACGGCACTTCGTCGCCGACTTCGACCGGCCGAACATCTCCTACCGGATCGTGCCGAAGAAGGAGCCGCGACGGCAGCTACTCGAGCTGCTGCGTACCGAGCACGCCGGCGACGCGGGCATCGTCTACTGCCTGTCCCGGGCGTCCGTCGAGCAGACCGCCGAGTTCCTCAGCGCGAACGGGATCCCGGCGCTGCCGTACCACGCGGGCCTGGACGCGCGGGTCCGGGCGACGAACCAGGCGCGGTTCCTGCGCGAGGACGGCCTCGTCATGGCCGCGACCATCGCGTTCGGCATGGGCATCGACAAGCCGGACGTGCGTTTCGTCGCCCACCTCGACCTGCCGAAGTCGGTCGAGGGCTACTACCAGGAGACCGGCCGCGCCGGCCGGGACGGCCTCCCGTCGACGGCGTGGCTGGCGTACGGCCTGCAGGACGTCGTCCAGCTCCGCAAGATGATCGACTCGGGGGATGGCGACGCGGCCCACCGCCGCCGCCAGGGCGCTCACCTCGACGCGATGCTCGCGCTGTGCGAGACGGTCGACTGCCGGCGCGCCGGTCTGCTCGCCTACTTCGGCCAGGACGGCAGGACGTCCTGCGGCAACTGCGACACCTGCCTGAATCCGCCCGAGACCTGGGACGGGACAGTCGCCGCCCAGAAGCTGCTCTCGACCGTCCTGCGCCTCGCCCGCGAGCGCCGGCAGAAGTTCGGCGCCGGCCAGGCCATCGACATCCTGCTCGGCCGGACCACCCCGAAGGTCACCCAGCACGAGCACCAGACACTGACCGTCTTCGGCATCGGCACCGAGCTGAACGAGTCACAGTGGCGGGGCGTCGTCCGTCAGCTGCTCGCGCAGGGCCTGCTCACCGTCGAGGGCGAGCACGGCACGCTCAAGCTCACCGACGGCAGCGGCGACGTGCTGCGCGGGGCTCGCACCGTCCCGATGCGCCGCGACCCCGAGCGGCCGGCGAAGAGCGGCGGCTCGCGCGGCGGCGGGTCGGGCGACGGCAAGGCCAGGCGAGCCGCGGTCGTCGACCTGTCCCCCGAGGCAGCCCCGGTGTTCGAGCGGCTGCGGGCCTGGCGCGCCGCCACCGCCAAGGAACAGGGCATGCCCGCCTACGTCATCTTCCACGACGCCACGCTGTGCGAGATCGCGAGCCGGCTGCCCGGCACGCTGGGGGAGCTCGCGGCCATCAGCGGCGTCGGGGAGAACAAGCTCACCAAGTACGGCCAGCAGGTCCTCGACGCCCTCGCCGAGGCCTGAGAAGGCCGCCGGGCTGGGCGGCCCCGGCGTCGCTCAGTCGCCCGGCGTCGCCCAGTCGCCCAGTCGCCCCGGCGTCGCTCAGTCGGCTGTGCCGTCGCTCAGTCGGCCCCGGCGTCGCTCACGGGATGAGATCCGTGAGAACCTCGGCGGCCAGGCCGTGTGACGTCGTCATGCCGATGCCGGTCGTCACGATCACCACCCGGACGCCCGGGCGCGGGGCGGCGACCAGGAACTCCCGCTCGGGAGCGGTCGCGTAGTAGCCGCGCCAGCGCTCGCGGACGGCCAGCTCCGCCATCGGCACGCCGAGAAGGTCCGCCGTCTCGGCGAGCAGCAGCTCGTCGACCCGCTCGTCCCGGAAGGCATGGTGGGTGATCGCGCGCTCATGCGTGTCGCCGATCAGCAGGTCGCCGCCAGGGAGCTGGGTGAACATCAGGTTCATGTCCACGGCGAGCAGCTCCGGTCGCTCGGCCTCGAAACGGGCTCGCAGCGCCGGCAGCGACGGGCAGTCCTCGAACCCGGCGTACCGCAGCAGCGACAGCCCCGTCAGCACACCGGGGCCGAAGCGCGCCTGACCGGCCCCGCCGCTCGCCGTCCCGGCCCGTCCTTCGCCGGCCAGACCGGGCGCGGACACCCGCAGCATCCCGAGCGCGCAGCGGCGCACGCCGGACTGTTCGGCCAGATCGGGAAACAGCCAGTCGAGATCGTGCCCGACGGCCAGCACGATCGCCGGCGCGGCCAGGTCGCCACGGCTCGTGTGCAGCGCGCCCTCCTCGGCGCCGGTCGCGGCCGTCCGCCAGAAGAACGTCACGCCCTCGCCGGCGAGCCAGCCCGCCAGCGCCCCCACGGCCTCCCGCGGGTTCACCCGCACGTCCCACGGCAGGAACGCCCCACCGAGCAGCGTCTTCGCGCGCAGCGGGACGCGGGCGCGCACCCCGTCCGCGTCCAGGATCTCGGCCGGGGCGCTGCCGCCGGCGGCGAACTCCCGGAGCACGGCCAGCTCCTCGGCGGACCGGGCGGCCACCACGGTCCCGGTCGGTTCGGCGAAGAAGCCGGCGAGCCGGCCGAGCGCGAGCCAGCGCTCCCGGGCGACCTTCGCATAGGCCAGCGCGGCGCCGGCCTGGCCACTCACGCAGCCGTGGCCGAAGTTGCGCACCGACGCGCCGCGCGCGAAGGCGTCCCGCTCGACGACCGCGACCCGCAGCCCGCGCCGCACCCCCTCGGCGGCGTGCGCCAGCCCGACGATCCCCGCGCCCACGATGACCAGGTCGAACCGGTCGTCGGCAGTCCGCATGCGGCGAGCATTTCGGCGACGGAAATCCCAGGTCAACGCCGACGGAAGGAGTTGGCTGCCTGTTCATGTTGAACCCATCCGACCACTGCCCCGCCCTGGGAAGGTGAACTCGTGGCCGCCGACTCCCCCACGCCTGTGCTCCCTCCGGCTGACCTCGTCGCGGCCGACGACAGCCCGGCCGCCCTCCACGCGACCGACGCCAGCGCGGCCACCGCCAGCGCGGCCACCGCCAGCGCGGCCGACGTCGCCGCGGCCGGCATCAGCGCGGTCGCCGCCGCGCGGGCCAACGCCGGCCGGGTGGCCGTCGCCGCCGTGCCCGCCGAGGACGGCGCCGTCGATCGACCGCGCGTCGACCTGGCGGTGTTCGACATCGCCGGCACGACCGTCGAGGAGCACGGCGCCGTGTACCAGGCGCTACGCGCTGCCGTCGAGGCCGCCGGTGGCGCCCCGAGCGCGACGGACATCGAGCGCTGGATGGGCGCCGACAAGCGGGCCGCGATTCGCGCGCTGCTCGCCGCCGTCCCGGCCGCCGCCGCCGGCTCCACCGCCGTCACGCCCGACGGCGCAACCAGCGACGGTAGCGCGGGGGACGGCGGTGCCGCGGGTGACGGTGCCACGGGTGACGGTGCTGGCGCATCCGGCGGGACGCCGGACGCCGCCGCGGTCGAGCGGGTCTTCCTCGACTTCCGCGCCCGGCTCGACACCGCATACCGGACCCGGCCGCCGATGCCGATCCCGGGCGTGGTCGAGGCGTTCGGGACGCTGCGGGCGCGCGGCATCCGGATCGCGCTGACCACCGGTTTCGACCGGTCCGTCGTCGGCCCGCTGCTCGCCTCGCTCGGCTGGGACGGCGGCCTGCTCGACGCCGTCGTGTGCGCCGACGACGTGCCCACCGGCCGGCCGGCCCCCTACATGATCTTCCGCGCGATGGAGCAGACGGGCGTCACCGCGGTGGCCCGGGTGCTGGTCGCGGGGGACACGGTGCGCGACCTGCAGGCCGGGACCAACGCCGGCGCCGGCCTCGTCGTCGGCGTGCTGACCGGTCAGGTCGGCGCGACCACGCTCGGCGCGGCCCGGCACACCCACCTGCTGGCCAGCGTCGCCGACATCCCCGCGATGGTCACCGGCCCCCTCGGCTGAAGCCCCGCCCGCCCGCGTCCGTTCGCCTGATCGCCCATCCGCCTGATCGCCCGTCCACCAGATCGTCGGTAGGCGCGATCGCCGGGTCCCGATGAAACCGGCGGGCGGCCGATGAGTCCGGCGGGCGGCAGCGGTCAAACCTGTCGACGGCCGCCGGGACAGACCGTCGAAATCGACCCGCGATCCGGCGGGAATTTCGGTGACGCCGTCGATTGAGGACCATCGCCCGTGATACGACCTGGGAGGTCGCGATCATGCCAAAAACGACGCCGTGCCTGTGGTTCGACGGCCAGGCCGAGCAGGCCGCCGAGTTCTACGTCTCCGTCTTCCCGAACGCGAAGGTCCTGGACGTGACGCGCTATGGGCCGGACACCCCGGGAACCGAGGGCACCGTGCTGACGGTGGGTTTCTCCCTCGACGGGCAGGAGTACGTCGGGCTCAACGGCGGCCCGCAGTTCCCGTTCACCGAGGCGATCTCGTTCATGATTTCCTGCGGTTCGCAGGAGGAGGTCGATCACTACTGGTACGGGCTGTCCGCGGACGGCGGCGAGGAAGGCCAGTGCGGCTGGCTGAAGGACCGGTTCGGCGTCTCCTGGCAGGTCGTCCCGACCGCGATGTTCGAGCTGCTGGGCGACCCCGATCCGGAGCGGGCGAACAGGGCAACCCAGGCGATGATGGCGATGAGCCGACTCGACATCGCCGAGCTGCGCCGGGCCGCGGACGGCGCCGCGGTGGTCCGTTAGCACCCGCCCGCCGCTCGGGAGGAACGGCGCACGCGGGCGGGCCGTGGAGCTGGTGTCCGCTGGATGGAAGCCGCGTTCTCACCCATCTGGGTGCCGGCCGGCGCCGGCCGGCACCCAGATGGGTGGCCGGGCTCGCCAGGGCCGGCGTGCGCGTCGGTCTCATCGAGATCGACCCAGGGCCGCGGCGGCGGCTCGATCGTGAACGTCGCGAGCACCGGGCCGGCTACATCACCGGCTCCACCCTGAGCGTCGACGGCGGCACCGCGGCGTCCGCCGGCTGGATCCGCTCCGGCGCCGGCTGGACGCTGCAGGGCGAGCTCAAGCCGTCCCGAGTCGCCCTCGGCGCCGCGACCGACGGCGGTCCGGCGGCCGGCTGAGCCCGCCGGCCGAGCCGACCCACCAACCCGTCGAGCGATAACGTAGGGCGACGGGAGAGCGGTGCCGGTCACGCCCCGTCCCGGCCGCGGCCTGTGCACGGCGGGCTCGCCGGATGTGGGGGATCGATGGGCCAGGTGGACACGTCCGCGGTCGGGCCGTCGGCGATGTCCGCCAAGGGGACCCGGCTCAACCGGCGCGGCCTGGCGACCCGGGGGCGCATCCTCGAGGTCGCGGTCGACCAGCTCAGCAACGGCGGCCCGGACGCGGTCAGCGCCAACCTGATCGCGCGCGAGGCCGGCGTCACCTGGGGCACGATCCAGCACCAGTTCGGGGACGCGGACGGCGTCTGGGCCGCGGTCATCGAGCACGTGATGACCCACCCGGACCTCTACCCGAAGACGAAGCACCTCGCGACGCTGCTGCCGCTGACGAGGCGGCTGGAGGCCGTCGTCGACCTCCTGTGGAGCTCGATGGACCTGCCGCTCGTGCGGGCGGTGCACACGCTGCGCCTATACCTGCCGCGCGACCTCGCCGTACTGGAGGACGAGTTTCCGCGGACCGCCGCCGCGCTCGCCGCCTGGGACCACCGCTGGGCGCAGACCTGGGACCACATCTTCGACGGCCTGAGCGTCTCCAGGGAACGCCTCGCCAAGGCCCGCTCCCTGGTACCCGTCGCCGTCCGCGGCCTGCTCGACATCAGCGACCTGACGAGCTACACCGACATCAACCTCGCCCGCGTCGGCCTCATCGAATCGATGACGCTCTACCTGTCCTAGCCGGCACCCCGCCGTCCTGGCCGGCGCCTCGCCCGTCCTGGCCGGCGCTTCGCCCGTCGTGACTGGCGCGGACGGCCCGCGGCACTCCGCCGGGTGGGCGCACCGGTGCACCCGGCGGCCGGCTAACCCCACCCAGGGTCGGGGATCAGCACCAGTGCCGTGCGGGCTGCGGGCTGCGGGCTGCGGGCTGCGGGCTGCGGGCTGCGGGCTGGTGAGCTGATCGCATGGATCCGATCGAGCGATCGATGGCGGGCGCCTCAGCCCGGGCCGCCGTCGCCGCGGACGTCGCGGCGGCCACCGGCGGGGTGGGGACCGTCGCCGCCGCCGGCGACTACCTGTCGGCGGCCGGCGCGCAGCAGGCCAGGACGAACCGACAGGCGTCGGTGGTGCTGCTCGGGATGGCGCTGCTCTACACGGCGATCGCGATCGCGAACACGCTCGTGATGGCGACTCGGGATCGGTCTCGGGAGTTCGCCACCGTCCGGCTCGCCGGCGCGACGCGCCGCCAGGTGGTCGCCGTCGTGGCCGCCGAGGCGGTGCTGGTGACCGGCATCGGCGCGGCGCTCGCAGCCGCCGTCACCGGGATCACGGCCTGGGGCGCCCAACACGGACTGGCGGCGGTGGCCCCGTCCGTGCCGATCGCCGTCCCCTGGGGCCGCTCGGCGCGATCGCCGCCGCCTGCCTCGCGATCGCGCTGCTGGCGAGCGTGCTGCCGGCATCGCTGCTGCTGCGCCAGGATCCGGCCCGACTGGCCGCCGCCCGGGAGTGAGATGCCGGCCCGCGGCCGCCGGAACGGCCGGCACCTACGGGCAATCACCTGGGTAATGGCACCGATGGGCGGCGCGGCCGGATCAGCGCATGGGCAGGCCGTCCGGGCCGCGCTCGACCCGGCGGACCCGGCTACCCGCGGCCGGCCACCCGAAGTGCTCGTTCGGGAGACGTCGGGTGGCGATCCCCTCGGCCGGAGGGGGATATCGACTAGGTGGCACCACCCAGTTCCGGCCCGGCCACGATTACTAGCACTGGCCACCCGGCCGACCACGTTCCGCATCATTTGACGCATTCAGTTCCGGGCTAGTGCCTCAAGCGCCCCGTATTGCTATCGTCTGCATCGTTCTAATCGGTCACACAGGTTCTGACCCGCGATGGCCTGATCGAAACGCCCGTCCGCTCCCTGACCGCGAGTCCGGCGAGCGTCTGACGTACCCGGGGGAAGTATGATCACGGCCGAAGTCGCGCACGCGCATGCCAGCAGCGACGCTGTTTTCGTCGCCAGTTCCATCGGGCTTGCCGTCGTCGGCTCGTTCGCGGCCCTGGTTAGTGCGATCCGTATCCCGACGGCGCAGGGCCGTGCCAGCCGCCGATGGATCGCCGCGTCCGCGATCTCCCTCGGCGGCGGCGCGATCTGGTCGATGCATTTCATGGGAATGCTGGGATATCACGTCGACCAGCGGAATCTGGTCTACAACGTGCCGCTGACGGCACTTTCGCTGGTCATCGCCATCGGAGTTTCCGCGATCGGGCTGACCATCGTCGGCGGCAACCCGCGCAGCGTCGTCCGTCTCGTCTTCGGCGGGATCATCGCGGGTCTCGGGGTGGCGGCGATGCACTACACCGGAATGGCCGCGATGCAGGTCGGCAGCTCCGTCAGCTACGACCGGACCCTGGCCGCCGCGTCCGTCGGGATCGCCGTGGTGGCCGCGCTGGCCGCGCTCTGGCTCGCCTTCCGGGTGCGCACCGCCGCCCACATCGTGATCGCGTCGATCGTCATGGCCGGGGCCGTCTGCGGGATGCACTACACCGCCATGGCCGCCACCCAGATCACCCAGACCGACCACCCGGCCCCGACGACCGGCGCCGACCCGATCGTGCTGAGCTTCCCCGTCATGCTGATCGCCTTCACCGTGCTGGCACTCATCATCTTCGCCGCGTTCGGCGGCTTCGCGGAGTCCGGCGTGGGGCCGCTGGTCACCGGCGACCGGCATGGCCACCGCGCGTCGAACGCCGAGGCCGCCGGGTGGCTCACGACGGACCACGGCCGCGAGGTCGCGCCGCCCGCGCTCGACGACGACCGGGACACGGCGCGCGGGGCGTTCACCGACCGACCCGCGCCCAGCGTCTTCGAGCGCCCCGCCCCGCAGGCGCGGGAGTGGACGGACTACCCGTCCCAGCAGTCAGCCCAGCCGCCGGCGCAGCGGCAGCCGGCGCTCGAGCCGGTCTTGGAGCCGGTGATCCCGGACGACGACCACCGCACACCGCTGTACCGGTAGGCGGCGCTGTACCGGTAGGCGCCCGGCGCGGTCAGCGCCTGCGGACGATCGGCGGATACAGGACGGCGCGCATGCCCGGCACGAGATAACGGACTAATTCATCGGCGGACATGCTCGCGATCGGCTCGAACCTGAGCACATAGCGCGTGAAGATCACCCCGGCGATCTGGGCGCTGAACGCGGCGGCCCGGTAGGGCGCGTCCGCGCCGCCGAGGTACTCGACGACGCGGCCGACGATCTCGCGTTCCAGCACCTCGCGGAACAGCCGGGCGAGCTCCGGCTCGCCGACGATCGTCACCGCCAGGACCCGGAGCTGGGCACCGCGTTCCGGGTCGTCCCAGGTCGCGAGGATCATCCGCAGCACCCGCTCGGGCAGCGTCGCCCGCTCGCCGGGGAGCGCGGCGGACAGCAGCTCGGGCGGGTTCGCGATCAGACCGAGCGCGGCGCCGAACAGGCCCTTCTTCGAGCCGAAGAAGTAGCTGATCAGGGCGACGTCCACCCCGGCCTCGACCGCCACCGACCGCAACGTCACGGCGCCGTACCCGTCGGCCAGGAACCGGCGGCGGGCGACCTCGACGATCGCGGCCCGGGTGTCCGGGCTACCGCGCCGCCGCCCGCGGGCCCTGTTGGCTGGTTCGCTCCGTGCGGGCGCGGCGCTAGGGCCCCGTCCTTGCTGCGCTGCGGACGGGACCGCCGCGTCGTGTCCTCCTCCGCTCACGGGCGCTGCGTCGACCTCCGCGCCAGCGGGGGTGGGGGTGGGGGTGGTCGGGTTATTCATCACGATTGAAATCATCGGTTCAGGACGTCAGCTTGGCCAGGGTCAGCAACTCTTGCCAGGAGGTTCCGATGTCCACCACCCAGGCGGCTACCGCGTCGCCGACCGACCCGCGCGGCGGCGTGCACCGCGCCGTCCTTCCGGTCGTCATGCTCGCCCTCGCCACCGTCGTCGCCGCCGTCGCGTCCCTGAACGTCGCGCTTCCCTCGATCGCCCGCGACACCCACGCCAGCCAGACCGAGCTGTCCTGGATCATCGACGCCTACGCCCTCCCGTTCGCCGCGCTGCTGCTGCTCGGCGGCGCGATCGGCGACCGGTACGGCCGGCGACGCGCGCTGGTCATCGGCCTCGCGATCTTCGGCGCGGGCTCGGCCGCCGCCATCGCCGTCAGCGACCCGAACTGGCTGATCGCAATGCGCGCCGTCCTCGGCGTCGGCGCCGCGCTCGTCATGCCGGCGACCCTGTCGACGATCACCGCCACCTTTCCGCCGAACCAGCGGGCACGGGCGGTCGGCGCGTGGGCCGGCGTCGCCGGCGCGAGCGCCCTGCTGGGCGTGCTCGCCTCCGGCCTGCTCCTGGAGACCTGGTCGTGGCGGTCCGTGTTCGTCCTGAACGTCGCGCTCGCCGTGGTGGCGCTCGCCGCGAGCCTGCGGTTCATCCCCGAGTCGGCCGACGGCGCGGCCGGGCGGCTCGACGTGGTCGGCGCGCTGCTGACGGTCGCCGGCCTCGGCATCGCGGTCTACTCGATCATCGAGGCGCCCGTCGAGGGCTGGACCAGCCCATGGACCCTCGGTGGCAGCGCGGCCGGGCTGGTCATCCTCGCCGGCTTCGTCGGCTGGGAGCTGCGGCACCCGAACCCGCTGCTGGACCCGCGGCTGTTCCGCCACCGCGCCTTCGCCGCCGGCGCCCTGTCGATCACGCTGCAGTTCTTCGCGTTCTTCGGGTTCATCTTCCTGCTCCTGCAGTACCTGCAGCTGGTCCGCGGCGACGGCCCGCTGGTCGCGGCGCTGAGCCTGATCCCGATGAGCCTGACGATCATGCCGGCCGCCCGCGGGCTCGCCCCCCGGATGACCGGTCGCCTCGGCGCCCGCCCCGTCGTCGTCCTCGGGCTCGTGCTCGTCACCGCCGGCCTGCTCGTCCTGTCCCGCCTGGACGCCGACAGTAGCTACTGGCTGCTGCTCGCCGGCCTGCTGCCGCTGGGCGCCGGCATGGGCCTCGCCATGACCCCCGCGACGACCGCGATCACCGACGCACTGCCGGCGGCGAAGCAGGGCGTCGGCTCGGCGACGAACGACCTCGCCCGCGAGCTGGGCGGCGCCCTGGGCATCGCGGTCCTGGGCAGCGTCCTGCAGTCGACCTACCGGGCGAACCTGCACCCCGCCGGCCTGCCCACCCCGGTCGCCGCCGCGGCCCGGTCCTCGCTCGCCCTGGCCAACCGGCTCGGCCCGACGGTCGCCGAGCAGGCGCAGACCGCCTTCGTCGACGGCATGCGCACCGCGCTGACCTGCGCCGCGATCGTCGTGGCGGCCGCGGCCGTCGCCGTCGGCGTGCTGCTGCGCCCGGCCGCGGCGCCCGCCACCGAGCCCGTCCCGGCCGAGCCGGGCGGCACGGCGCCGCAGCGGCGCGCCACGAGCACCCTCTCGTCCTGATCCGGACGTATCCCCACGTGGGCGGCTCGAACGCGACTCATATGTTCGTCCGATGGAATGCCCCGACGCCTGGCGCGACCGCCCGGCGTCGGGGCTGGGAGGTCGGGGGTGTCATGGGGGGCCACGGGCCGCGACTGCTGGTCGTCGACGACGAGCCGAACATCGTCGACATGCTGCGGATGGCGCTGCGGTTCCACGGATTCGACGTCGTCACCGCGCAGTCCGGGGCGCAGGCGACCGCGGCCGTCGCCGCGCGGCGCCCCGACCTGCTCGTGCTGGACGTCATGCTGCCCGACTGCGACGGCCTCGAGCTGCTGCGCCGGTGGCGGGAACAGGGCCTGGACGTGCCCGTCGTGTTCCTCACCGCCCGCGACCGGCACGCCGACAAGATCGCCGGCCTGACCTACGGCGGCGACGACTACGTCACCAAGCCGTTCGCGATCGACGAGCTGGTCGCCCGGATCAGGGCCGTCCTGCGTCGCGCCCGCCGGGACGAACCGGCCGGTGACGAGCGGGTGCTGACGTTCGCCGACCTGCGGCTGGATGACGACACGCACACCGTCACCAGGACCGGCCGGCCCGTCGAGCTCGCGCCCACCGAGTTCAGGCTGCTGCGCTACCTGATGGTCAACCCGAGCCGGGTGCTCAGCCGGGAACAGATCCTCGACGCCGTCTGGAACGCGGACTACCGCGGCGGCGCCACCGTCGTCGACCAGTACGTCAGCTACCTGCGCCGCAAGCTCGCGCCGTTCGGGCCGCCGCTGATCCACACCCAGCGCGGCTTCGGCTACGCCCTGCGCACGGCCGCCGGGCACGGCGAGGCCACGGACCCGGCTGCGGACTCGCCGTGACGCTGCGCGCGCGGCTGATGCTCGGGCTGGTCGCGTTGCTCGCGGTCTGCCTGGCCGTGGCCGCGACGGCCAGCGCACTCGCGCTGCGGTCCCACCTGATCGACCAGACCGACGACCAGCTGCGCGGCGCCCAGAACCTGATCGACACCCGCGGCGTCTCGACGCTGACCCGCCTCGCCCCGCTGCTCGGCGGCCTCGGGCTGCAACGGGCCGTCGCCCCGACCGAGTTCGTCGTCGAGCTGCGCCAGGCCGACGGCTCGACGATCACGCTCACCGGCGGGACCGACACGCCCACGCCCAGCGGACGGCTGCTCGCCGAGGTCCCCGACCTGGCCGAGCGGATCGCGTCGGGCGCGCCGTTCACCCTCGACGCCGCCGGCGACCGCTACCGCGCCCTGGCCCGCGAACTCCCCGGTGGCGTCACCGACCTCGTCGCGCTGCCGCTGCGGCCGGTCGAGGACACGATCGAGCGGCTGCTGCTCGTCGAGTCCGTCGTCGCCGCCGCCGTGCTCGTCCTCGGCGGCGGCAGTGCCTGGCTCCTGCTCGGCCGCGGCCTGCGCCCGCTGCGCGCCATCACGAGGACCGCGGGCGAGATCGCCGGGGGCGATCTGGAGCGCCGGGTGCCACACGGCCGGTCGCGCAGCGAGACCGACCAGCTCGCCGGCGCGCTCAACGTGATGCTGACGCAGATCCAGCATGCGTTCGACGGCCGGCGGCGCTCGGAGGACCGGCTGCGGCAGTTCGTCGCCGACGCGTCCCACGAGCTGCGCACCCCGCTGACGTCGGTCCGCGGCTACGTCGACATGATGCGCGCGGGCATCGTGCCGCCGGCGGGGACCGACGACGCGCTGCACCGAGTCCAGGACGAGACCCGCCGGATGAGCGCCCTCGTCGACGACATGCTCTATCTCGCCCACCTGGACGAGGCCCGGCCGCTGGCCCGGTCCTCCGTCGACCTCGCCGCCCTGGTCCGGGACGCCGCCGCCGACGCGGCCGCCGTCGAACCGGACCGGCCGCTGTCGGTGCGGGTGCCGCCGCAATGCCCGTTCGTCGGCGACCCGGACGCGCTGCGGCAGGTGATCGGCAACCTGCTGGCGAACGTTCGGGCCCACACGCCGGCCGGGACACCCGCCGAGATCGGCCTGCGCGCCGCCGGCGACGAGATCGTTCTCGAGGTACGCGACGAGGGGCCGGGGGTCGAACCGGCCGACCTGGAACGGATCTTCGACCGCTTCTACCGTTCCGCCGCCGGTCGCGAGCGCGGCCGTGGCGGCAGCGGCCTGGGGATGTCGATCGTCACCGCCGTCGCCGCCGCGCACGGCGGCCGCGCCGAGGCGACCAGCGCCGCCGGGCAGGGTCTGACCGTCCGGATCATCCTCCCGGTGAGCGGTCCGGAGTCCTGACGGCCCCGGTTCGCCGAACCCGTATGCGGATCGCGCCCGGTTCACACGTTCTCCGCATGTAGCGGCGGTCTGCTCGGTCCATGCGGAACCTGGTGGTTGGACCTCTGCCGCCGACTCACCCGGCGCGGCGGGCGCAGGACAGCGCCGCGGACCGACGGGCGGGGCAGGGGCAGGGGCGGAGGCGTTGGCGCTGGGCTGCCGTGGCGCCGCTCGTCGTCGTGGCCGCCCTGCTCGTCACGGACCGGGTACTCGTCCGGGTCGCCGAGCACCGGCTGACCGGCAGGCTCGGCTGCGCCGGCGCGCTGGACGGCGCCCGCTCGGTGCACATCGGCGGATTTCCGTTCCTGACCCAGCTCGCCGCGGGCCACTTCCGGACCGTCACGGCCACGGCCGACGGCATCGGGGCGACCGGCCGGCTGACCGACGTCGCCGTGGGCTTCCGCGACGTCCGCATGCCGGTCCGGGCCGTGCTCCTCGGCCGATGGCGACCGGGGTCCCTGACCGTCGGGTCGGTCTCGGCGACGGCGGTGCTACGGCTCGGGACCGACGCGCCGACCGGGGGCACCGCCAGGTCGACCGGGGCGCCGCCGGGGGCCGTTCCGCCCCCCGGGGCGCACCTGGACACCGTGCAGCCCGTACCCGGCGGCCTGCGGATCGCGGTCACCATCCCGGGTGGCGTGCCCGCCGCGGCCGGTGGACGGTTGTGCCGTGGCTGACGGACGGGACTCGGAGCTCACGCAGCCCGCGGGCACCGCGTTCGGACGGCCAGCAGACACGGCCACCGCGCCCGCAGCCCACCCGACGCCCGGACGGCCCGGGGACACGGCTCTCACGGTGCGGCCGAGCGTTCGCCGGCGGGGCGCCGACTGGTTCGCCGCCTGGCGTCGCCTGTCGGCCCGGGACTGGGCGCTGCGGCTGCTCGTCGTCGGCGCGGCGCTGGTGGTGCTGCGCGCGGTCCAGGCCGCGGTCGCCGCGCTGTCGGTGCTCGCCGTGACCGCCTCCGGCCTGGAGCACCCGGCGCCGGGCCTGCGCATGGCCCGACTCGGCGAGCTCGAGCCGACGCATACGACCGGCCTCGTCGCGCTGACGATGGTTCTGATCTCGACGGCGCTCGCCGCGGTTCTGCTCCCCCGCTCGCGGGCGCTCGCCGCGTTCGCCGGGATCAAGGCGTTCGCGCTGATCGCCGCCGGCGCGATCGCCGTGCTGTTCACGGCCGAGCCGACGGGTGTCCGGATCGCCGTCGCGGGCTGCGGCGCCGGCATTGTCGTGCTGCTGTGGCCGACGGCCCGGGAGGCGGCGATCCGCGTCCTGGCGGCGTTCGGCATGCCGCACGTGCGGGGCCGCGTCGGCGACCTCCTGCTCGCACTGAAGATCGCCGTGCTGGTGGCGCTCGTCCTCATCTGACGACTGGCGCCGCTCGACGGCCGACCCGCCGGCTCGTCGCCCGACCGGCCCGCAGCCACGTACAGCGACCCTCCACCCACCAGGCACCCACCCAGGCACGCACGACGCGACCGGGTGGCGCCGCTCCCTCGGGAAGATCGCCGCCGCCGTGTCGCCACCGTCGCGAACCGGCCGAGATCACGACGCTGACAACGCGGTCGCGGCGATCAACGCCGCAACCGAGCGGACCATCACTCCCCTACGTCAGACAGGAGGCGTCCGATGACGCACCCGACCGGTTCCGTACCCGCACCCGCGACGATCGCTGCTCACCCAGCCACGACGGGGACGGCTGCGCGGGACGTGACCGACGTACCCCGGCCGGCCGGCGGGCCGATGGCCGCGATCCGGCGGCTGCGGGCCGACCCGCTCACCCGGCTCGCCGAGGTCCACCGCGAGCACGGGCCGATCGTCCGGCTGGCGAGCTGGCCGGTGTCCGCGTTCCTGGTGTCCGACCCGGACGCGATCGCCGACGCCCTGGTCGGCGGCCACCGGCTGTACGCCAAGGGCGCCGTCGTGCGCGGACCGGGCTCGCGCGCGACCGTCACCCAGCCGCTCGCGCTGCTGCTCGGGCAGGGCCTGCTGACCAGTGCCGGCGACACTCACCTGCGCCAGCGCCGGCTGATCCAGCCGCTGTTCCACAAGCAGCGGCTCGCCGGCTACGGCGAGCAGTTCGTCGCCCTCGCGGACGCCGCGGCCGCGGGCTGGCGGGACGGCCAGCCGCTGGACCTGCACGCCGAGATGACGGAGATGACGCTGGCGATCGTCGCCAGGACCCTGTTCGACGTCGACCTGTCCGACCGCGTCGTCGACGTCGTGCGGGCCGCCGTCGGCGAGAACATGCCGGCGGCCCGGCGCGCCGTCCTGCCCGCCTTCGAGCGGCTGGAGCGGCTGCCGCTGCGAGCGACGCGGCGCCGGCAGGAGTCCCGGGCCGCGCTCGATCGCGCCGTCTACGAGATGATCGCCGCCCGGCGCGCCGCCCGGCTCGACGACGCTGACGGCGACGGTCGCGACGGCGGGGGCGGGGGCACGGACCTGCTGTCGCTGCTGCTGGCGGCCCGGGACGCCGACACGGGCGAGCGGATGGACGACACCCAGATCCGCGACGAGGCGATGACGCTGCTGCTCGCCGGCCACGAGACAACCGCGAACGCGCTGGCCTGGACGTTCCACCTGCTCGGCGGGGCGCCCGATGTCGCGGCCCGGCTGCACGCGGAGATCGACACCGTCCTCGACGACCGGCCGCCGACGATCGACGACCTGCCGCGGCTGCCCTACGCGGGCGCGGTGTTCTCCGAGTCGATGCGGCTCTACCCGCCCGTCTGGGCGATGGGCCGCCATCTGGTCGCCGACCGGGAGGTGGCGGGATACCTGCTGCCCGCCGGGTCGACCCTGGTCTTCAGCCCGTGGGTCGTGCACCGCGACGAGCGCTGGTGGCCGGACCCGGACCGCTTCGACCCCACCCGCTGGCTGGAGCCGACCGGCACCACGACCATGACGGACGCGACGGCCCCGACGGCCGGGCGCTGCCCGGTGGAGGCCGGCGCCGGGGCCTCGTCCCGGAAGGCCGCCGGCGCCCAGGGGCGGCCGCGGTTCGCGTACTTCCCGTTCGGCGGCGGGCCCCGCCAGTGCATCGGGAACAGCTTCGCCGTCGCCGAGGGCGTCCTGACCCTGGCGACCATCACCCGCCGCTGGTCCTTCACCCCAGCCTCCGACGCCCCGGTCACCCCCGAACCCCTGGTCACCCTCCGGCCCAAGGCCGGCCTCCCCATGACCGCCCACCGCCGCAGGTAGGCCGGGCGAAGAACCCGGCCGCGGCGACCTTCCTCCAGGGAACGGACGGGGCCGCTTTGACCGGTCCGTCAGGCGTCGCGGCGTTCCAGGAGGACGGCGCCGGCCAGCAGTGCGCCGAGTGACCACAGGGCCAGCACGCCGAGGCCCTTCCACGGGCCGATGACCGGGTCGGCCACCGTCGCCTGCATCGCCAGGCCGGCGCTGGCCGGTTCGATCCGCTCCAGGCGCCGCTGCCAGGTCGGGTCGGCGACGGCGGCGTTCACGATCGGCAGGGCGTAGAGCAGCACGAGGACGGTGCCGATCCCGGCGGCCGGGCCGCGGATGCAGGTCGCGACGCCGAGGCTCAGCAGGCCGACGAGCACGAGATACAGCAGCGAGCCGACGGCTGGGCGCGCGGCCACGGCACCGGCGGGCAGCAGCAGCCAGCCGGCGACGACGGACCCCGCCACCGCGAGCGCCGACGCCACCGTCAGCACCGCGGCGACGACCGTCGCCTTCGCCGCCAGCACCCGGCCTCGGCCCGGCATGGCCGCGAAGGTCACCGTCACCAGGCCGCTGGCGTACTCGTCGCCGATCGCCAGGACGGCGACGATCGCCACCACCGCCTGACCGAGCAGCACCCCGGTCAGGCTCAGCTTCGGCAGGTCGGCGCCCGGCGCCGGGTCCGAGAGCGCCGCCGATGACGCGCCCACCGCAAGCGTGCCGACGACGACCGCCACCAGCAGCGCGAACGTGCCCGGCGAGGTGCGCAGCTTCGTCCACTCCGCATGCAGCACGGGCCGCATGCCCGCCACGTGCTTCATGCGTCGCGCCGGTGTTGGCTGACGGCGGCCGCAGTGAGGGCGAGGGCGGTCCAGGCGGCGAGGACGGTGAGGCCGGCCCAGGGTGGGAGGGGGAAGTAGCCGTCGGCCGGGGTGTAGAGGTTCGCGACCTGGGAGTACTCCGTGGATGCCTGTTGCAGGGCGAACGCGGCCGCGGGGCTGACGCGTAGCAGCCAGCGGGCCGCGTCGCCGGGCAGGACGGTCATGGCGAGCAGGTAGGGCAGGACGATCACCAGGACCGCGGCAGTGACCGCCGGGGCGCCGCGTCGCAGCAACGCGCCGAGCGCGAGCGCCAGGACCGCGGCGACGGCGAGCAGGGCCGCGGTGCCGACGACGACGCGGACCTCGGTCGCCGTCGGCACCGCGTTGACGTAGACGCCGTTCCCCGTCAGCACCCGGCGCCCGAGCACGACGGCGGCCGCCGTCGCGGCGAGACCGGCGACGAACACCGCCCCGAAGACGACGGCGGCCTTCGCGGCCAGCACCCGCAGCCGGCCGGGACTGGCCGCCAACGTCGTGCGGACCAGGCCGCGGCGGTACTCCGCGGTGACGAAACCGGTGCCGACGACGACCGCCGCGACGAGGCCGACGAACGTGCCGACCAGCGTCTGGGTGATGGAGACACCGAGCCCGCCGGCGCCGGCCACGGCCGGGGCGATGTCGCCGGAGCCGGTGAGGCGCAGCGTGTCGCCGACCTGCTCGAACCCCGAGGCGCGGGCAGGCGGGCCCGCGGCGCCGGACTGCCCCGCGGGGCCGGACTGCCCCGCTGGGCCGGGTGCGCCGCCGGCCGGTCCGTCGACCAGTGCGCCGATGACGTCCGCGTGCCAGGCGGTGCCAGTCCAGCCGCCGCGCATGCCGAGCCGGTCGAACGTGCCGGTCACCTCCGTCGGGCCGCCCATGGCGCCGGACAGCAGCCCCGAGTGCATCTCCTCCGAGTGCTGCGGTGAGGTGGCGAACAGCCCGACCTCGGCCGTCGTCGGCAGGTTCCGCGGCCGGGCGGTGCCGACGGTCGTCCAGCGGCCGCCGTCGGCGGACTCGGTGGCGGTGATGGTGTCGCCGTGCCGGGCCAGGCGCAGCCAGCGCGGGGCGCCGGTCGCGACGACGGCCGGTCGCCCGGCGGTGTCGTGGGTGTAGTCGTACTGCATCCGGACCCCGTGACCGCCGGTGAGCATGACAGCGGCGTAGGACGAGCCCTGCCCGGTGCCCGCCCGGATGATGAGGCCGGCCTTGGCCCACGGCTCGACGGCCTGGCCCGGCTCGTCCGGGTCGCCGAGCGCGCGGCCGGTCAGGGCGGCGACCCGGACGGTGATCTCGCCGTCGCCGGTGAGGGCCTGGTGCAGGAAGGTGTAGCTGTCGGTGACCTCCTCGCCGCCGGGACCGGTCGGCAGCGCGCATTCGGAGGCGGGACCGGTCTTGCCGCAGGTGCCGCGCATCCCGGGCATCAGTCCGAAGGCCACGATGAGCACCGCGACGGCGAGCGTGCCGAGCACCCAGCCGCGGACGGTCCGGAACTTCGTCCACTCGGAGCGCAGCGTGTCCGCGAAGGCGTTCACCGGCCCTCCCCCGAACCGGCCGCCGACGAGCCGGCGCCCGACGAGCCCACGCCCGGCGAGCCCACGCCCGGCGAGTCACCGGTGCCCGGGCCGCTGGCCGGCGCGGCGGCGCGGTACTGCACGGCGTCGCGGGTGAGCTCCAGGTAGGCGTCCTCCAGCGTCGCCCGGTGGGCGGTGATCTCGGAGAACGGCACGCCGTCGCGGCCGAGCGACGCCGCGATCTCCTCGGCCGGCAGGCCGGCGACGGCGAGCCGGCCGTCGCCGGCGTCGGTCGCGGACCCGCCGCGGCGGGCGAGCACGGCCGCGGCCCGCGCGGTGGCGGTGGAGCGCACCGTGACCCGGCCGTCGGAGACGGCGGCGAGCAGCTCCGCGACGCTGGCGTCGGCGATCACCCGGCCGCGGCCGACGACGAGCACGTGGTCGGCGATGTCCTGCAGCTGGCTCATCAGGTGGCTGGAGACGAGGACAGCGCGGCCCTCGGCGGCGAGCGCCCTGGCGAGGCCGCGGGTCCAGACGATGCCCTCCGGGTCCATGCCGTTGAACGGCTCGTCGAGCAGCAGCGCGGGTGGGTCGCCGAGCAGGGCGGCGGCGATGCCGAGGCGCTGGCGCATGCCGAGGGAGAAGCCGCCGGCTCGGCGCCGGGCGGCGGACGTGAGCCCGACGAGGTCGAGCACCTCGTCGACCCGGCGGCCGCCGAGTCCCTGGGAGTGCGCCAGCCAGAGCAGGTGGTTGCGGGCGGTGCGGCCGGGTGTCAGCGCGGCGGCGTCGAGGAGCGAGCCGACGTGCCGCAGCGGATGGCGCAGCGAACGGTAGGGCTGGCCGTCGACGAGGGCCTCGCCGGCGTCGGCCGCGTCGAGGCCGAGGATGACGCGCAGGGTGGTCGACTTGCCGGCGCCGTTGGGCCCGACGAAGCCGGTGACCTGGCCTGGGCGCAGCGTGAACGTCATCCCGTCGAGGGCGCGGGTGTCGCCGAACCGCTTCCGCAGTCCGTTCACAGTGATCATAGGTCGGGTTTCTAACGGGCCGGCGGTGTCAGCTCGGTGCCTCGCGACGACACCTGGACGCCACCGGCAGCCTGCGATGGTGGTGGCATGCGCGTCCTGGTGGTGGAGGACTTCGAGATCCTGGCCCGCACGGTCCGGACCGGGCTGAGCCGGGAGGGGATAGCGGTCGACGTCGCGCTGGACGGCGACGAGGCACTGGACCGGCTGGCGACCACCCGGTACGACGTCGTCGTGCTCGACCGGGACCTGCCCGGCGTCCACGGCGACGACGTGTGCCGGCGGATCGTCGCCACGTCGCCGGGCAGCCGGGTGCTCATGCTGACCGCGTCGAGCACGGTGAAGGACCGCGTCGACGGCCTCGGCCTCGGCGCCGACGACTACCTGCCGAAGCCGTTCGACTTCGCCGAGCTGGTCGCCCGGGTCCGCGCCCTGGCGCGCCGGCCGGCGGCGCTGGTGCCGCCGGTGCTGGAGCTCGGCGACCTGACCGTCGACCCGGGCCGGCGGGTCGCGTCCCGGGCCGGGCGTCGCCTCGATCTGAGCCCGAAGGAGCTGGGCGTGCTGGAGTGCCTGCTCGCGGCGGCGGGCCGGCCGGTGCCGGCGGAGGAGCTGCTGGAACGGGTGTGGGACGCCGCCGCGGACCCGTTCACGACGGCGGTGAAGACGACGGTCCGCCGGCTGCGCGCCAAGCTCGGAGACCCGCCGGTCGTCCACACGGTGCGCGAGGGCGGCTACCGGGTCGGCGAGCCGTGATCCCGCGCCGTCGCAGCCTGCGGGTACGCCTGATGCTGCTCTACGCCGTGCCGTTCCTCGTCTCCGGGACCGTGCTGGTGACGGCGGCGCTTGCCCGGGCCAGGAGCGTCTCGGTGCCGGTGGGCGCCGGGCCCGAGACCCGGCCGGAGACGACGATGCAGTTCCCGGTCGTCACCTGGGCGGTGTGCGTGGCCGTGCTGGTGGCGCTGTCGGTCGGCCTCGGCTGGCTGGTGACGGCCCGCTTCCTGCGGCCACTGCGCATGATCACCGCGACGGCCCGGGAGATCTCGGCCACCAACCTGCACCGCAGGCTGGGGCCGACGGGCCGGGCCGACGAGTTCGCCGAGCTGGCGGCGACGCTGGACGGCCTGTTCGGCCGGCTGGAGGCGGCGTTCGGGTCGCAGCGGCGGTTCGTGGCGCACGCGTCGCACGAGCTGCGCACGCCGCTGACGGCACAGCGGGCCGTGCTGCAGGTCACGCTCGCCGACCCGGACGCGACCGCGGGCGAGCTGCGGTCCGCCTGCCGGGAGGTGCTCGGTCTGGGCGCCGTGCAGGAGCAGCTGATCGAGGCGCTGCTCACCCTGGCCAGCGGCGAGCAGGGGGTGGAGCGGCGGGAGGGCTTCGACCTGGCCGACGTCGCCCGGCGGGTGCTGTCCCGCCGCGCGCTGGACGGGGCCGAGGGGACGGTCGGGGCCGCGGGGACGGGCGGCGTGACGGTCGAGGCGGCGCTGGCCGCGGCGCCGGCCGCGGGCGATCCGCGGCTGGTCGAGAGCCTGGTGGCGAACCTGGTCGACAACGCGACGCGGCACAACGTGCCGGGCGGGCGGGTCGAGGTGCTGACGACGGCGGTCGACGGCGGCGCCCGGCTGGTGGTCCGCAACTCGGGGCCGGTCGTCCCGTCGGCGCAGCTCGACCGGCTGTTCGAGCCGTTCCAGCAGCTGGACGGCCGGCGGATCCGGCACGGCGCCGGGCACGGCCTGGGCCTCGCGATCGTCCGGGCGATCGCCGACGCGCACGGCGCGCGGCTCGCGGCCACGGCCCGCCCGACGGGCGGCCTCGACATCGAGGTCACGTTCCGGTAGGCATCTGGCACCGCGGGCAGATCGCCGGGGGGCGTGATCGGTCCTCGGCCGGTCGGCGACCGATGAGTTCGCGGCGGTCGCCCGGTCTGACCAGACACAACACCGGGCCGGCGGCGGACCCGCGGGCACGCGCCGGCGGGACGGGACCACGACGGCCCGCCGCGACAGCAGCTTTGAGACAGCAGAGGAGAGTGCGGGATGCGCACCTTGATCGTCACCGCCTTCGTGTCCGTCGACGGCGTCATGGAGGCGCCCGGTGGCGAGGCCGACTACCGGAACACCGGCTGGACCTTCAAGGACATCGACTTCGACCCGGCCGCCTACGAGATCAAGGGCCGGGAACAGGAGGAGACGACGGCGCTCCTGCTGGGGCGGACGAGCTACGAGGCGTTCGCCCCGGTGTGGCCGACGATGACGGAGTTCGCCGGGTACAACGCGATGCCGCGCTACGTCGTGTCCAGCACGCTCGCCGAGGCCGACGCGCGGTGGCCGGCGACGATCCTGCGCTCTGTCGACGAGGTCGAGGCGCTGAAGGGGACCGAGGGCGGCCCGATCGCGGTGCACGGCAGCGCGACGCTGGGCGCCAGCCTGGCGGACGCGGGTCTCGTCGATCGCTATCACCTGCTGGTGTTCCCGGTGCTGCTCGGCGCCGGGAAGCGGCTGTTCAGCGCGGCCGACAAGGACAAGACCATGCTGAAGCTGGTCGAGTTCGAGGCCTACCCCAACGGCGTCCAGAAGCAGGTCTTCGACGTCGTGCGGTGATCGCGGCCCGCCCGCCGGCCCCGGCGACCGCGTGACGGTCGCCGGGGCGCCCAGCCGAGGCCCCGGTCAGTTGAACTGGACGTTGCGGATCACGCAGCGCAGGTCGTCGTCGTTGCCGGACCCGCCGAGCGTCGACCAGTCGGCGGTCTTCCCGGCATCGACGCCGGGCACCTTCACGACCTTCGTGTCCACGACGGTGTTGCCCTCGTCGCGGACGAAATCGACCACGATTGAATAGTCCCGCTTGTCCGTCGAGTGATTGTTCACGGTACCCGCGAACTTCCACTCACCCTTGTCGTCGCGGTCGCAGTCGCCGGGCACCGCGTCGGGCCGCACACCCCTCGACGGGTCGTAGGTCGGGATTTCCCCCTGCTTCGGAGCCGGTGCCGCAACCGGATTCTTCGGCTTGTCCGAGGAGTCCGACGAGCACGCGCTCATCGCCGTCCCGGCCAGCACGACGGCGGTCACCAACGGCACCATCCACCGCCGCGGTGCCGGTGTCACCCTCATGCCCAGCTCCTTTCATCGTCCTCTGGTGATCGCTTTCGATCACACCCGGCATCGCCGCACCCCCTTCAGCTACTTCTCCCGGTGTTTGTCGCGACGTAAGCGTAGTTCACCTTCCGAGCCACGCCATTGAATGACGGCGGTGCCGCGGCCCATTCCGACGAAATCACCGGAATGTCTTCTGGCACCCTGCGCGGGCGCGGCCGCGGCGGGCATCCGCACGAAAAACGCCGCCGCCCCGGCCTGTGCAGGCCGGGCGGCTGTTCGACACCGACCCGGCGTTCAGGTCGGCCTGCGTCGTCACGTAGGTGGCGGCGCAGGCCGTCGACGCGGCCGGGGCGAGCGTCGTGACCGGGCAGACCACCGGCGAGACCCCGGCCTTGGCGTCGTTCACCAGGACGTTGTCCAGGGTCGTGTTGCCGGTGTTCGTGACCAGGTACGAGTAGTTCAGCGTCTGTCCGCGGCGGGCCCGACGGACCCCGCACGGCACCATCCCGATCGCGTCGCTCCGCGCGTTCGATCGCCGGGCAAGATCGCCGTCTGCGCCCCAGGGTGGTCGCCCCCGAGACGATTTTCACGACCACGCGGGGGCACAACCAGCGATCACGCAGGTGGAGCGTCGTGAGCGCACGCGCGACGATGCCGTGCGCCTTACGGCACAACAAAAACGCCGCCCGGACGTCATCCAGGCGGCGTTGTGTCATTCAAGGGCAACCCGGCCGGGTTAAGCCCGACGCCGGAGGCTGGCCGAGGCCAACCCCGATCGCGTCGGGCGAAGCCGACACCGGGGATTCCAGGGGGCACCCCCTGGGCAGACATGACGCGGGAGCCTCGGAAGCCGGCCGAAGGCCAGCTACCAGGGCAATCCCGATCACGTGGAGGTGGCGGGAATCGAACCCGCGTCCTCCGGCGGCGCGTCAGGGCTTCTCCGGGCGCAGCCTGCTCCTTGTTTCTCGGCCCCACCGGTCCCGCAGGCAGGCCGGTGTGGGCCCAGTCACTGTTTGATGTTCCGCGCTACCCCGTGACCGGGTGGCGAGGTGATCCTCCTAGCGATGCCAGGCCCTGGGCCGGAGGAACTCCCAGGCTGACAGTTACCTATATCCGTCAGGCCGCGAGGGCGTAAGCGGAGGTAACAGGCTGCGTCTTGTTGGCAGCTATTTTTTTGAACGGATCGTTAACGAGATAACCGTTCATCCTCGGCCCGCTTCCCCTGGCGTGGCGTCCGAAGTCGAAACCGGTCACCCCCAGGTTCAGGTACCACCACCGCCGACGCGAACGACACGTCTGGACGAGGTGGTTCACCACGGTTGCGCCTGCCACGCGGGCAGAGCGTCACCGTGCGTGTCATGCCGGGCTGTCCACTTCACGCGCGATCCGCGGTGAGGTGTGCAGCTCGACATGCTGTTCAGTTCGCGAGGAACAAGGGCTCCAAGGACCCGGTCTTCGAAGATACCTCCGGCGTGCCGAGTCCGGCAACTTCGTTCCCGGGGCGCCAGTCCACGCTCAGGGCTGACGGACTCGGCCGGTCGCAAGCGCCACCGCCACTGTGATCGCGACCAGGGCCGCCAGCGCGAGCGGTGCCGGCACCCCCGCGGCCCGATACGTGGCGGCGCCGACCAGGGCGCCGCAGAGCATGACGGCCGGCGCGGCGGCCCGGCGCCGGGTGCTGCGATCCGGGCCTCCGCGCTGCCACCGACCGGCGGCGATCATCGTCAGCTGGGTCGTCAGCACGTTGGTCGGGATCTCCGGCACGCCCAGGCGGCGCCCGGTCGCGTTCTGCATGCCCATCGCCAGCCCCAGCACGACGACCATCGCGTAGCGCGTACTCCCCACCGTGACGTCCTGCACCAGGGCAAGCACGAAGCCGGTCACAAGCAGGGCGGCGTAGGCCGTCGCCGTCAACGCGGGCGTCCGCCGCGGGGAGGCCTCCACCGCGACCACGCCGCCACGCTCCGCGCCGCCGGGTTCCGCGATGCCAGGTTCCGCGATGCCGGATTCCACGCCACCAGGTTCCGCGGCGCCGGGTTCCGCGGCGCCAGATTCCGCGGTGCCGCCCGGTTGGAGGGCGCCGGAGCCGACCGGCGGGGGATCCGAACCGACCGGAACGAGAGGAGCGGGGGGGCCGATCGAGGCGGGAGGGCCAACCGAAGCGGCAGCGGCGGGAGGAGCGGCAGAGGCAGAACGAGCGGCAAAGCCAGGAGGAGCGGCAGGGGCAGAAGGGGCGGGCGATCGGCGCGGCGGCGCGCCCACGACGGCACCGGCGAAGAAGCTAGCGACGGCCGTGAGGAGCTCCGGCGCCGAGTGGCCGGGAGCGCCGGCGAGGGTGAAACCGAGGAACATGATGTTCCCGGTGACCATCGCGACGAACAGGTGCCCGACGGCGAGGAAGGCGACGGCGTCGACCAGCCCGGACACGAACGTCATCGACAGCAGCACGCCCGCGGCCGTCGCCGACCAGCGCGCGCCCGGCGCCCCGCCCCGGCCGTCCCGCCCCATCCCCGCCCCCGCCCCGCCCGGCAGCAAGCACCCGCAACCCATCCGCGGGCTCAGCCGACGGCGGCCACCAGCCAACGGCCAGCAGCCAACGGCCAACCTCCAGCGGCGCGCCCCCGGATCCCCTCAGTGCCCCCGGATCCCCCTCAGTGTCGCCCGGGTGGGGCGGGTCGGCCGGCCGCGCCCGACCGGATCGGGCGGCGGCGGCCCTAAAGGCGTAGGGGCCGGATCGGGGCGGCGATGAGGGACGGGTCGTTCGCCCAGTCGACGCCGGCGACGTCGATGTAGAGCTCGATCTCGTTGCCATCAGGGTCGAAGATGTAGAGGCTGTGCGTCACGGTGTGGTCCGAGGCACCGGCGAGCTGAACGCCGGCCCCGACGATGTGGTCCAGCACCTCGCGCAGCTCGTCGTCGGTGTCGCCGACCTTCAGGCCGAAGTGGTACATGCCGACGCGTCGGCCGCGCGGCAGCTCGGCCGCGTCCTCGCCCACCTCGATGAGCAGCAGTTCGTGATGGGTCCGTCCCGACGAGAAGCCGACGGCCGGGAACGACAGCTTGCCGCCCCCCGCCGGATCCGGGAAGACCTGGCGGAATCCCAATACATCCCGGTAGAACGCCGCCGAGCGCTCGATGTTGTGTACGTAGAGCACCAGGTGCCCAAGTTCCTTGATCTCCATGGTTCCTGCGCCTCCGGTCACTGGGCCTGGTGGACCTGGTGGACTAGCGAGGCCGACCCCACCTCGTCCCCAAGGTCAGGATCCCCCACGCTCGACCGCACGGCCCCAGTTTGTTGCCAACGCAACGATGTCGGGGCGGCGTCTGTTCCGTCATTCAGTGTCGCGGCCGGGCGGGGACGGGACCGTACAGACCAACGCCCACGGGCGGTCGTCATGACGAGTCATGACGACGGTGACGGCCGGTCCCCCCGCGACCAGGTCCCGACGCGCCGGCAACAGCCGGCGGCGCAACGTGTCCACATCGCCCGCGAGACCGCGTCGGCGCAGCTCAAGGGCACTGATGCCCATGCCACGCAGCAACGCGGCCAGCTTCCGGACCTCGAACGGCAGGCTCGCCTCGACCCGCAACAGCCGTGCGAACGGCGTCGAGACGGCCTCGTCGGCCGTGAGAAAGGCGATCATTGGGTCGACCTGCCAGGCCCCGAGCCGGCTGGCGAGCTCGCCGACCAGCCCGGCCCTGGTGACGGCCGGGCTCGGGTCGTAGAGATACCCGCCAGGCCCGCCGAGCGCGCGCCCACTCTCGTCGCCGTCGTCGGGGATCCCGGCGAGGGTCGCCACCGCGCCGCCGGCTTCCGGGCCGACGCCGGTCCTCGCGGCGGGAAGCAGCACCGTGGCGCGCCGGGGCGAGCCGCCCGCCAGCGCCGGCGAGAACAACACGGCTTCCTTCAGGTCGCGGCCTTCGGCGACGAACTCGAGCTCCCAGCCCGGCGGCACGAGCGCCGTCGGCAGGCCGGGCGCCGCCTTCACCGCGACCGGCGCGATCCGCTCCGCCAGCGCGAAGCACCAGGACAACGGCGGCTCACTCGTGCCGGCGGCGAACCGCCGGCCGTTCGCGCGCCGCGCCGGGTCGACGAACACCGCGTCGACGCCGGACAGCTCCACGTCGCGGACGTCCGCGTCGCGCGGGTCGATCGCCGCGTCCGGCGCGTAGATCCGCGCGTTGTGGACCGCGACGCGCAGATGCAGCGGGTCACGGTCGACGGCGACGGTCGAGTGCCCGGCGGCGGCGAGCGCGAGCAGATCGCCGCCGATGCCGGTACACAGGTCGGCGACGCGGCCGAGCCCGGCGAACCGGGCCGCGCGGTGCCGGGCCACCGGCTCGGTCGTCGACTGCTCCAACCCGGCCCGGGTGAACATCATCTCGGCGGCGCGGCTGAAGCCGCCCGCCGCCCGCCGGCGCAGCTCGGCCTGGGTGAACGCGGCGGCGACCAGCTCCGGCGCCCAACCCGCCGCCCGCAGCCGGGCACCGACCCCGAACTCCTCGCCGGCGGCGAGCGCCTCAGCCGCCCGCGCCAGCAGCTCCGCGCCCGGGGGCGCCGTCAGCGCAGCCAGCCAGTCCGCGCTGTCCGCGCTCGCTGCCTCGCTCTCGCCAACCCGACCGGCAGTACCAGCCGTGCCGTCGACGCCAGCCGGCAGACCCACCGCCATCGGACGGCTCGGCGCCCTGGGACCGTCGGCATCCCCTGCCGGATGGCCCGTATCCGGCAGGGCATCGGGACCGGCCGAGCCCGGCGCGCCCCCGCCACCCGACCCGCCGTGCGTCGCTGATCGCCGGCTCAGCTGTAACGGCCCTTCGCCTGTCGACCCATGATCCGGGCCATCTCCCGCTTGGCGTCCTTGTCGGCGAGTGCCGCCCGCTTGTCGTAGTTCTTCCGGCCCCGGGCGAGCGCGACCTCGACCTTCGCCCGGCCGTCCTTCCAGTACAGGACCAGCGGCACCAGCGTCAGGCCGCCCTCCTTGGTCTTGCCGACGAGCTTCTCGATCTCATCGCGGTGCAGCAGCAGCTTGCGCTTGCGCCGCGGCGTGTGGTTCGTCCACGTTCCCTGGACGTACTCGGGGATGTGGACGTTGTGCAGCCAGACCTCGCCGTTCTCGACCTGCGCGAATCCGTCGACCAGCGACGCGCGCCCCAGCCGCAGCGACTTGACCTCGGTGCCGGTGAGCACGACCCCCGCCTCGTAGGTGTCCAGGATGTCGTACTCGTGCCGGGCACGTCGGTTCTGCGCGATCGTCTTGCGACCGGTTTCCTTCGGCACCGTCTTCCCTCTGCTGTCCTCAGTTCGCCGCTGTTCTCAGTCCGCGTTCTCGGTTCACGTTCTCGGTTCACGTTCTCGGTTCGCGATCTCACTTCGCCGCCCGCGCCCTGCGGATCGCGAACCCGCATCGTGGCCGCACGCGACCACCACCCCAAGGTCACGAGAGTACCGCCACCGCGGGAACCCGGCTCGGCGCCGATCACCCACCGGCCCGATCAACGCATCCGCGATCGGGCTTTCCCGGTTACGCGCGGAGGTGACGGTGCAGGGCCAGGGTTCCCATCGCGGCGGCGGCGAGGGCGCCGAGGGCGACCACCACACCGCCGGACACCCACACCGCGTCCCAGCCGATCAGCGGGAACGTCGACTGGTGCGCGAACCGCCCATCGACGAGGAACGCCTTGAGTCCAACAAGCGCGCCCACGGCCACGATTCCGCCCGTCAGCCCGGACAGGGCGCACTCCAGCACGAACGGCGCCCGGATCGTCGCGTTCGTCGCGCCGACGAGCCGCATGATCGCGGTCTCCCGGCGACGGGCGTGCGCCGAGACGCGGATCATCGTGTAGATCAGCGCGCCCGACGCGGCGGCCTGGACGGCGGCGAGCACGAACGCGGCGACGCTGAACCCGTCGAGCACCCGGTAGAGCGGACGCAGCAGCGCGCGCTGGTCGCGGACCGCCTCGACGCCGTCGCGGCCGGTGTAGCCGAGGACGATCTGGTCGCCGGCGCGCGGGTCGACGAGTCGCAGCCGCAGCGCCGCGGGCAGGTCGGCCGGTCCGACCCCGGCGACCACGTCGGGTGAGGAGCGGAAGTCCCGCCGGAAGCGGTCGTAGACCTGCTGCTTGTTCTCGTAACGGACGGCCAGCACGTCCGGGTCGGTCTTCAGGTCGTCGACCAGCGCGGCCTGCTGCGCCGGGGTGATGCCGTCGGTGAGGTCGATGACGACCTCCAGCTGATCGACGAGGTAGCCGTCGATCGTGTGCACCTCGGCGCGCAGCAGCAGGCCGGCGCCCAGCATCCCGAGGCAGACGGCGGCGGTGATGACGACGGCGGACGTCACCGCCAGGTTGCGGCGCAGGCCGGCGCCGAGGATCGCGAGCAGCGGGCCGATCCGCACCTAGCCCACCCCGCCGCCGGCGTGCCCGGCTGCGGCCGCCGCGCCCGGACCGCCCGTGTCTGAACCGACCGTAACTGAACCAACCGTGCCCGAACCGACCATGTCTGAACCGATCGAGTCGGAACCGGCGGCGCCCGGGCCAACCGTGCCCGGAGCGACTGTGTCCGAAGCGACTGTGTCCGGCCTGACCGCAGCCGGGTCGGGTGAGGCCTGCTCCGTGTCCGCGTCGTAGGCGCCGCCGTGCTCGTCGCGGACGCAGCGGCCGTCCGCCAGCTCGATCACGCGGCGGCGGCGGGCGTCGACCAGGCTGGCGTTGTGCGTCGCCATCACCACGGTCGTCCCGGTGCGGTTGACGGCGTCCAGGAGTCGCATGATGCCCTCACTCGTGGCCGGGTCGAGGTTGCCGGTCGGCTCGTCGGCGAGCAGGACGCGTGGCCGGCCGACGAACGCCCGCGCGATCGCGACCCGCTGCTGCTCGCCGCCGGACAGCTCGTCGGGGTATCGGCTCTCCTTGCCCTCGAGGCCGACGAGCGCGAGCACCTCGGGCACGATTGCGCGCACCACGTGCCGTGGCCGCCCGACGACGTCGAGGGCGAAGGCGACGTTGCCGGCGACGGTGCGGTCGGGCAGCAGCCGGAAGTCCTGGAAGACGCAGCCGACGGCCCGGCGCAGCAGCGGGACCTTCCGGTCGGGGATCGCGGCGAGGTCCACCCCGTCGAGGGTCACGCAGCCGCTGGTCGCGCGTTCCTCGCGCAGCAGCAGCCGCAGCAGCGTCGACTTTCCCGAGCCGGACGGGCCGACGAGGTAGACGAACTCGCCCTGGTCGATCCGCAGCGTGAGGTCGCGCAGGGCGGACCTGGTGCCCGCGGGGTAGGTCATCGTGACCGCGTCGAGCCGGATCATCCCGGGCTCCTTCCCGCGCGGGCTGCGCGGCGGCGGGCGAACCACCGCCGGCACGGCCATCCCAATCCATCACCGTCCGAACCACTCTCACCACTGTAGGTGACTAGATGGTCGTGACTGGTAAGCGGGCGTACGGTTAACGGAGAGCGTCCGACAGCGTGGTCCGCGCGATCGGGCTGGCGAGTCACCCGCGGGGAAACGGCCGGGCAGTGGTCCGTGCGAAATGCGGCCCCCGCAGGCTGGTGCGCCGGCGGGGATCGGGGAACAACGCAAGTCGGGGCGGCATCGCCAGCCCCGACGGACGGAGAAGGGACGGCGGCGATGTGCTGTGAGGACCTGATCTGCGCACGATGCACGGGTCCAGTGGCCGAAGGCCGCTGCGCAACGTGCCGAGCCGCTCGCGCCGAGTTCCACCACCATGCCGGATTCACGGTGTCCCCCCAGGTACTTGCCCTGCTGCTGCTCATCCTGACCGCGCTCGCCCTGCTCGCCGCACATCAGGTCCAGTAACGGTCCGCACCTCCACGGCGGGGGACGCCGAACGAACGATCTCCCGCTCACGCTCCGCCCGGCGCGTCGGCTTCGTGACGGCCGTCCGCCGAAATCGGGCGCTCCGTGTGCTCCCGAACGAGCCGGCCGGGGCGGATGCTGGACTCATGGCACTTGGTCGGGACCATGAACTCCGCGGCATTCCACACCGGCCCCGGATGGCATTGATCATCGTGGCCGGCGCCCTGGCCGGCACGCTCGCGGCCTGTTCCGGCGGCGGGGGCGACGCGGTCCCGCAACCGGCAACCGGCGCCCCGACCGGGGCACTGGCGACGCCGGCCGCGACTGCCGCCAGCCGGCCGGGTGACGATCCCACGGCCGACCAGGTGATCGCCCGCGGGCTGCGAGCGCCCTGGGGGCTCGCGTTCCTGCCGAACGGCGACGCGCTGATCGGCGAGCGCGACAGCGGCGCCATCCTGCTCATGCCCGCCAACGACGGCGCCGGCAAGGGGGGGTACGGCACCCCGAAGGAGATCGGCACGCTGCCCGACGTCTACCACGTCGGCGAGAGCGGCCTGCTCGGTCTCGCCGTCTCCCCGGTCTACGCTACCGATCACCTCGTCTACGCCTACTTCACGACGCGCACCGACAACCGCATCGTCCGGTTCACCCTCGACGGCACCGGCCAGGACGGCGCGCTCAAGATCGGCAAGGCCATCCCGATCCTCACCGGGCTCGCGTCCGCCACGTTCCACGACGGCGGCCGGATCGCGTTCGGCCCGGACGGGATGCTCTACGCCGGCGTCGGGGACGCCACGGTCCGCACCCGCGCGCAGGACAGGGCAAGCCTGAACGGCAAGATCCTCCGGCTGCGCCCCGACGGCTCGGTCCCGCCGGACAACCCGTTCCCCGGCTCGCTGATCTACAGCCTCGGCCACCGCAACGTGCAGGGGCTGGCCTGGGACAGCGCCGGGCGGCTGTGGGCCGACGAGTTCGGCCAGGACACCTGGGACGAGGTCAACCTGATCCGGCCGGGCGGGAACTACGGCTGGCCGGTCGTCGAGGGCATCGGCGACACCCACGACGGGCAGTACACCAACCCGGTGGCGACCTGGCCGACCGATGACGCGTCGCCGAGCGGCGCGGCCATCGCGGGTGACGTCCTCTACGTCGCCGCGTTGAAGGGCGAGCGGATCTGGACGATCGACCTGCGACCGAGCCTCGGTTCCGCGTCGGCTGCGGCGGGATCGGCGTCGGCGGGGTCGGCCTCGGCGCCGGCAAGCGGGGCGGACCCGACCGCGACCCCGCGCACGGGCACGCCCAGGGCGATACGCCTCAACACCTACGGCCGGCTGCGCACGATCGCCCCGGCCCCCGACGGCACGCTCTGGCTCATCACCAGCAACACCGACAGCCGCGGCAAGCCCACCCAGGACGACGACCGCATCATCTCCCTGCGCTAGCCGCCTCCTCCGCGGGGTGGCGGGCGACCCACGCCGCCGGCCCGATGCGGCGCAGCCCGACGCGGCGCAGCCCGACGCGGCCGCATGATCGCCGGTGGTGCCCCCCTGTGGTCGTATTCAGACCGCATCCGCAGCCACCGGGGGGCACAACCGGCGATCATGGCGCTGGGCGATCATGCGTGGTGGCCGCGCGGCGGCACCGCCGCGGCGGCACCGCCGCGACAAGCAGCGGCGCAGCGGCTCGCGTCGGTCAGTCGGGGATGCGGTAGGCGCCGATCTCGTCCTGGAGGGTGACGACCTCGCCGATGACGATGACGGCCGGGGAGCCCACGCCGGCGGCGGCGACCGCGGCGGCGATGTCGGCGAGGGTGCCGGTCACGACCCGCTGCCGGGCCGTCGCCCCGGCATGGATGACGGCGACCGGGGTGGTCGCGGCCCGGCCGCGCTTGACCAGCTCGCGGCTGATCTCCGCGAGGGCGGCGACGCCCATCAGGACGACCACCGTTCCCGGACCGGCCGCGAGGGCGTCCCAGTTCGACGTCGAGCCGGGATGCGAGGGGTCGACATGCCCGGACACGATCGCGAGGTCCTGGGTGACGCCGCGATGGGTGACCGGGATGCCGGCCAGCGCCGGCACCGCGACGGCGCTGGTGACGCCCGGCACCACCTCGCACGGCACGCCGGCCGCGGCGCAGGCGATCGCCTCCTCGCCGCCGCGGCCGAACAGGAACGGATCGCCGCCCTTGAGGCGCACGACGCGCCGGCCCCGCAGCGCCCGCTCGACGAGCAGCTCGTTGATCTCGTCCTGGCTGAGGTTGTGGCCGTGCGGCCCCTTGCCCGCGTCGACGACCTCCGCCTCGGGGCCGAGACCGGCCAGCAGCTCCCGGGGCGCCAGCCGGTCGACGACGACGACGTCCGCCCGGCGCAGCAGGTTCAGCCCCCGTACGGTGATCAGGTCCGGGGCGCCCGGGCCACCACCGACCAGCGCCACCCAGCCGACGCCCGTTCCCTCGGCTCCCACAGTCGGTTCCACCCGTCCGCTCACCTTCTCGCGATCCCGGCCGCCGGCGCGACCGCCTGCACCGTCACCCCGCCAGCCCGGCGCGGATGCCGTCAGTCGGGCGGCGGCGGGTCGGCGAGCTCGGCGGCGTCGGCCAGTTCCAACAGCTCGGCCAGATCCGAGTACATCGTCGGGCCGCCCATGCCGACGCGGTCCGCCAGCGCGGCGGCCTCCTCCGGCTCGGGCTGCGGCGCGAGATCGGCCGGCTCCGGCAGGCCGGCGTATCCGGTCAGCAGGTCCAGCGACCTCGGCTGCGCGCCCGGCGGGCCGGCTGTCCGCCGGCCCGGTGGCCGCCGCGCCGTCGACCAGGACCACGACCACGAGCCGTGCGGACGACCGGCGGGCGGACGACGTCGTCCTGGGGTGCCGGGCGGCCGGGTATGCATCAGCGAGGCGGCCGCTACTACTTGGCGCTCGTCTCGGCCGAGCGCCGCCAGCGCACCTCGGCGTCGATGAACTCGTCGATCTCGCCGTCCAGCACCGCTCCTGTGTTGGACGTCTCCACCTCGGTCCGTAGGTCCTTGACCATCTGGTAAGGGTGCAGAACATAATTGCGGATCTGCGAACCGAAGGAGACGTCCTGTGGCCCGCCGGTGAGCCGCTGCTTTTCGGCGGCCTCCTCGGCCCGGCGCCGTTCCAGCAGCTTGGCCTGCAGGACCACCATCGCGGCCGCCTTGTTCTGCAACTGGCTGCGCTCGTTCTGGCAGGTCACCACGATGTTGGTCGGAAGATGCGTAATACGTACCGCGGAGTCGGTGGTATTCACACCCTGACCACCAGGGCCGGATGACCGGAAAATATCGATCCGAAGGTCCTTGTCGTCGATGTCGACGTGATCGGACAGCTCGACGACCGGGGTGATCTCCACGCCGGCGAAGGACGTCTGCCGGCGGTTCTGGTTGTCGAACGGGCTGATGCGGACCAGGCGATGCACACCATGCTCGCTGCGCAGCGTCCCGTAGGCGTAGGGGGCTCGGATCAGGAAGGTGGCCGACTTGAGCCCGGCCTCCTCCGCCTCCGACGAGTCGTACACCTCGGTGGCGTACCCGTGCCGCTCCGCCCACCGCATGTACATCCGCAGCAGCATCGCGGTCCAGTCGGCGGCGTCGACGCCACCCGCGCCGGCAGACAGCTGGACGATCGCGTCCCGCTCGTCGTACTCGCCGGACAGCAGGGTGCGGACCTCGAGCGCCGCGATGTCCTTCGACAGCGCCGGCAGGTGTTCGGCGCCCTCGGCCATCAGGTCGTCGTCCTCGAGCGCGAACGCGGTGCCGATGTCGTCCAGCCTGCGGCGCAGCCCCTCTACCCGGCTGATGTCGCCGCGGACGGACGACAGCCGGCGGGTGACCGCCTGTGCCCGGTCCTGGTCGCTCCACAGGTCCGGGTCGGCCGCCTCGTTCTCCAGTGCCTCGGCCCGCCGGCGCAGCCCATCGACGTCCAACACGGTCTCGATGCCGGTCAGGGTTGCGTCGAGGCTCTTGAGCTCCTCAGCGAAGTCGGCGGCCATGTCCTCAACCTTACCGGCGGCGGTACCTGCCCGACGCCGGCGGTGATCGCGAGCCGGCGGCCAGCCGCCCACAGCTCGGCCGGGCCGGCCGCGGGGCATCGAGGCGGACGCCGTGACGCGACGCGGGCCGCCGGCGAGTGGCGCGCCGGCATTAGGGCCGGGGGCGCGACCCTCGGGCCGGCCAACAAGCCAGACGGCCCCGACTCGAGCCGGTAACATGCAATTGCGGGGCGATACTTCCCGGAAACATTCTCGGCGTGTCCCGTAATGCAATTGGGCGATCGCCCACTTCGCTTCTTCCGTCGAGACACAGCCCACACGGCCCTCGCACCGGGACCGCGCTCGACCCGAGGATCGAACGCTATCTTGAATGCAAGGTCCCCGCTACGCCGTGAGGTACTTCGAGATGCGATCACATCGCGGTCTGCCGACTCTGTCGGCGCCGTCGGCGACGGCCGGAGCTTCCCGCCCGCATCCCGCGATCACCGCCGGCGGCCGTCCCGCCGGCGTCCCGGCGCACCGTCGTCACCTCGCCGACGCCGAGGCCGGACCCGCCAAACCGCCCCAATCGCCGACCATGACGAAGCCGCACGCGGCCGTGGGCGCACGGCCGACATCGGCCGGAAGCGGATCACGGAGGTCGTCGCCGTGCCGTACGTCGTCGACAGACGTCTCCTCCTGCGCGCGTTCGGCGCCCCGGCGGTGGTCCCGGTGAGCTTCGAGCACCATTCCACCTTCGAGCCACTGCGCAGCACGCCCGACCTTCACCAGGCCTGCGCCGCCGCCCTGGACCAGGCGATCAACAGCTACGAGACGACCGATCTCACCAGCACCGCGTCCTCGATGCGCCCGCTGGAGAACACCACCCGCACCATTCCCCAGCAGCGCCGGCTGCGCGGGCAGGACGCGCTCGACTGGATGCGGCTGCACGCCGCCGTCACGATGGTCTCCGCCGGCACCGACTACGACCGGGGCCTGCATTCCGACGCGGCCACCCGCTCGGACCGGGCCGCGAGCCTCGCCAGAGCCGCCGGCGACGGCCCGCTCGCCGCCCGGGCGCTCGCGCTGCGGGCCCGGCTGGTGCGGCGCCACAGCCCCGCCGTCTCGCTGCAGATCGCCGGCGCCGCCGCCCGGATCGCCGGCCTCAGTCCCGCCCGCGCGATGATCGCCGGGAAGGTCGTCGCCGGAGCCTACGCGGCCGCGGGCGACCTGACCGGTGTGCGTGACGCGGTCACCCGTGCCTGGCGGACGATGGAGCAGCTCGACGACAACGCCTACGGCCGGCCCGGGTTCGCGCTGGAGACCTACTCCCCCGCCGACCTGGCGCTCGCCTCGGCCGAGGCGCTGACCACGGTCGGCGCCGCCGAGGAGGCCGGGCCCTACCTCCACCGGGCCTACGCCCTGATCAAGGACAGCGGCCAGACCGGCATGATCGTCTCGGTGCTGATGGCGCAGGCCAGGGCCGCGCTCAGCGGTGACCGCCCAGACCACTACGAGGCGAACGAGCACGCCGCCGAGGCGGTGGCACTGGCCGCCGACCGGCCGGCCGAATGGGTCGCCCGCCTGGTCCGCGACGTCTCGGCCATCGCCGAGCAGCGCACCGGCCACGCCCTCGACGACCTGGTCGCCACGACGTCCGCCTGGGTCTGAACGCCGGCTCGCCCGCCGCGGGGCCGCCGGGCCCGAGGCCGGGGGCTGGGCTCCCGGGCGCGGGGGGCCGGGCCCCGGGCGCCAGGCCCGTCCAGGCCCGTCCGGTCCGGTTCGCGGGCGGCGGCGGCCTACCGCCGCGTGGCTCAGGGCTCGACGTTCTGCCGGACGATGGTCTGGGCGTCGGCCGCCGCGTGCACGGTGACCGGGCCGACGCCGAGGAAGCCGACGAGCGGCAGGTTCACGACCCGGCTGCCCTGTACCTGCACGGTGTCCTCGTCGACGAGCGAGCCGGTGAGCACCGTCGCCCCGCTCGGGTCCGCGCGGGCCTGGTAGTCGGCAATGGTGGTCAGCACGTCCGCCAGTGGCAGCCGGTCGGAGTCGTCCGCCCCGGTGTAGACCGCGTTCTCGTCGATCCGCTGCGCCGCGGCCAGCGCGGCGCCGTCCGCCGCCGACGCGACCGATCGCCGGGCGAGGTACACCGCCGAGACGTCGGTGACCACGATCGACAGCATCGCCGCGACCATCACGTAGCCAAGGGTCAGCATCATGATCGACCCGGAATCGCGCCGAGCGCCCGAACGGCGGGTCGACGGGCGGCCCCGCCTCCACGCGGACACAACGGCGCGAATCCGCATCACCCACCCATTGTCACGCACGGCGCGCGGCTCGACGCAATGAACCCACCCAGCGGCAGATTCTCATCGCTGAAACGGCTCACCATGTCCTGCACGGAACGCTCGCGCTCATGACGCATCCAAGAACGCCCCGTCCCGACCACCAGGAGGTTCGATCGCCACGAGCGCGTCGCCATCGTCGCGTTCCGGGCCGATTCGCGGCGCCAGCACCAGGGCCGCGACGAGCCTTCGGGGTAGACGACGGCTGGACCGGGCCGCGGCCGCCCGCGCGGGTGGTCATCCGCGACACGGGTCATTTCCGTCATCGCCGGGATGTGGTTCGCTGGTCCCGGGTTCCAGGATTGGTTGCGTCAAGGGCCTCACGGACGTAGGCCGCCCGGCGGCCAGGATGGAGAGGCCGTGCGCACCCGCGAGGCCGACACGCTGCTGCGCTTCGTCCGGATCGCACGTCCGGTGGCGGCCACGGCCGTCACCGTGACGACGGACGCCGACGACGACCGGCGTGCCCAGGCGGACCGGATCGTCCGGCACTGGCGCAACGAGCTCGTTCCGCTGGCCGCGCTGCCGGGGGTGGGTGGCCGCTTCACCCAGCCGATCCGCGAGGTTCTCGCCGGCACCGTGCAGGGGCTGCTGATCCTCTCGCTGGCGCGCCTGTGCGACGTGCGCGACGAGCGTGAGCAGGTGCGGCTGGTCGCCGCCCTGATGCTGCGCGAGGACCTACCCGCCGGCTGGCGGCCAGCCGCTCCCGAGCCCAAGCCCGCCAAGCCCGCCGAGCCCGCCGAGGCAGGAAAGGCCCGCACACTCGACACCGGCGGAGCGGCCGAGGCGAGCGGCCAGGTCGACGCAGGCGCAGCGGTCAACGCAGGCGGAGCGGCCGAGGCGAGCGGCCAGGTCGACGCAGGCGCAGCGGCCGACGCAGGTGGCGAGGTGGACGCGGGCGGGTCCGGCGAGACGATCGGCGAGCCGCATGCGGCTGGAGAACCCGCAGCGGTGCGCGAGCGGGCCGGCGCAGCGGGGGGACCCCAGCCCGGGCCAGTCGTCGAGGAGACGGCCGAGCAGGCCGCGACCTGGCGGCTGATAGCGGGGCAGATCCCGCTGGCGGTCTACCGCGCGGCCCGGGAGCTGTGGACGGTTTACAGCCTGTCGGGCCAGCGCGCCGAGGGACGTCTCTGGCATCGCGCGCTCGGCAACCTTCCCGCGGTCGGCGTCATCGGCGCGACCCTGGGTGAGCGGCACGCCCTGTCCGAGATCGCCGCCGACGCCTATGTCGAGCTCGGGCTCGCCGCGGTGGAGGTGCCGGGCTCGACGGTCGCCCACCGCGCGGCCACCGCCGCGAAGAGCGTCGCCGCCCATCTGCCCGGTTTCGGGCGCTCGGCGCCAAACCCGTTCCGAAAGCCGTGATGCTCGCCGCACGGCGAGCAGCACGCCGCGCATGACACCGGGCGGCCGGCACTCGACATAAATCCTCCGTCGCGGGTGATGAAGCAATGCCTGTTTCGCCACCGGTCGTCGTTTCGTCGTGTCCCTGCTCGGGCAGGCTCCCCTGGCAATCGGCTGGCTGACCCGGCCAGCCGAGCAAGGCGATATCGCCGCGAGGGCATCAGGTCACCGCTTCCCAGGACGACCTGGATCGCCGGAGGAGGCGCCCGTCGTATGCCGATACTCTGCCGGCCGGCAGTTATGGTGCCGGAACATACGATCACGATGGCGGAGACACTGGAGCTGGCACGTCGGCTGCATCCGGACCATCCGCGGCTCGATCTCGTTCTCCAGTTGATTGAAAACACCGGCGTGCGCGAGCGCCAGCTCGTCCGGCCGCTTGCGGATACCCTTCGCCATCCGGGTGTCGAGGCGCGCAACCTCATCTACGAAGCGCAAGCCCGGCGACGCGTTCCCGAGGTCGTCGCGAACGCGCTTGTCAACGCCGGCGGCCTTTGCCCCCGCGACATCGACGCCATCATCTTCGTCTCGTGCACGGGATTTCTGATGCCGTCGATGACGGCCTGGATGATCAACAATCTGGGTTTCCGGAACGACACCCGACAGATTCCCATCGCGCAGCTCGGCTGCGCGGCGGGCGGCGCGGCCATCAACCGGGCGAGCGACTTCTGCAACGCCTACCCGGGGACGAACGTCCTCATCGTGGCCTGCGAGTTCTGCTCCCTGCTGTACCAGCCGTCCGACAGCGACGTGGGATCACTGCTGTCCAACGGGTTGTTCGGCGACGCGGTCGCGGCCGCCGTCGTCCGCGGCGACGGCGGCCACGGCGTGCGCCTCGAACGCAACGGCTCCTACCTCGTGCCGGACACGGAGCACTGGATTTCCTACGAGGTCAAGGCGACCGGCTTTCATTTCCGCCTCGACAAGCGGGTGCCGACCACGATGGCCATGCTGGCGCCGGCTCTGCGCGCGCTCGCGGACAGCCACGGCTGGGACGCCGGCACGCTCGACTTCTACATCATCCACGCGGGCGGGCCGCGCATCCTCGACGACCTGAGCGCCATCCTCGGCGTGGACGCGTCGTCCTTCCGGTATAGCCGGACGACCCTGACCGAACATGGCAACATCGCGAGCGCGGTGGTCCTCGACGCGCTGCGCCGCATGTTCGACGACAACACGCTCGACGACGGCGCCACCGGCGTCATCGCGGGTTTCGGCCCCGGGATCACCGCGGAAAGCTGTGTCGGTACCTGGGCGCTGCCCACCGACCGGCCATCCGCCGTACCCGCCCGAATTCCGACGGCCCAGAGCCGGACGCCATGACGACCGAGCTGACAAGGGCATCCGGCGGCGAGGACCTCGACCCTCCCGCCGTGCACTGCCCTTTCGACTACGCCCGCGCGCTCGAGTTCGACCCGTCGCTGCGGCGGCTGCGCGAGGAGTCGCCCGTCGCACGGATCACCCTGCCGTACGGCCGGGGCTGGGCCTGGCTGGTGACCAGATACGACGACGTCCGCGCGGTCGTCACCGACACCCGATTCAGCCGGGCCGCCGGAATCGGTCGCGACCTGCCGCGGATCACACCGGAGCCCATCGCCCAGACCGAGGCAATCCAGCTGATGGACCCGCCGGCGCACACCCGGGTCCGCCGGATAGCCGCGCAGGGCTTCACGACGGCGCGGATTCGGCGGCTGACCCCGACAATCCGCGCAATCACCCACGGACTCGCCGACGACCTGGCGGCACACGGGTCACCCGCCGATTTCACCCAGCTGTTCGCGGCCCCGCTGCCCCTTGCCGTCACGTGCGAACTATTCGCCATTCCGGAGTCCGACCGGCCGGCGATCCGGCGACTCGTCATCAGGCTCATGTCCACGGACCAGGGCGAGGAGTCGACGCGGGCGGCGAAGACCAACCTGCGCACCTACTTCCTCGACCTCGCCGCGCGACGCCGCGCGCAACCGGGCGACGACCTGATCAGCGCACTGGCCACCGCCCGCGACCTCCACGAAAACCACGACGGCACCAGCACCAGCACAAGCGCCACCGGCGACGGCGACGGCGACGGCGACGGCGACGCCAGCGGCGACGGCGACCGCCTGAACCTCACCGAGCTGGCCGTCCTCGCGTTGCAGCTCGTCGTCGGCAGCCACGACTCGACCACCTACCAGCTCAGCAACATCCTCTACACGCTGCTCACCCACACCGATCAGCTCGCCGCGCTGCGCTCCCGCCCCGACCGGCTGGAGCCGGCGCTGGAAGAATTGCTGCGCTTCATCCCGTTCCGCCAGGGCGTCGGCATCGCCCGGATCGCCACCGAGGACGTCGACCTCGACGGCGTGACGATCCGCGCCGGCGACGCCGTCCACGTGTCCTACCTGGCCGCCAACCGCGACCCCCGCGCGTTCGAGTACGCGGACGACCTCGACCTCACCCGTCCCCGCCCCGCGCACCTGACCTTCGGCCACGGCACCCACTACTGTCCCGGCGCCGCCCTCGCCCGCGCCGAGCTCCGCATCGCCTTCGAGACCCTGCTCGCCCGTTTCCCCACCCTCCGCCTGGCCGTCCTCCCAGCCGACATCCCCTGGCACACCGGCTCCATCTGGCGCTACCCCGAACACCTCCCCCTCACCTGGTGACCCACCATCGATGTCGACGGCCGCACGCGGGGCGCGGCGGCAGTTCGATCGGGGCCCGCCGCGACGCTTGCTCCGGGCGAGAGGGGATCTGTTGACGGAGATGGAGCTGCGGGCGGAGGCGGATTACGACACGGGTGAGGTCCGCATCAAGCGTTTTCGGCACGAGGACGGCGAGAGCATCGGCAGCACCGGCGTCACCCGGCTCGGCCGACCGGACGACCAGGCCGACCTGGACGCGCTCGCACGGGCCGCCGACCTGCTGCTGGCCGAGAACGGCCTGAAACGCACCGGCCCGTGGCGTCGAGGCCGCGACTGGAAGATCGCGACCACCGTCACGTAGACCACTTCAGCGCGGACCGGGCGCGGACCGCCCGCCCAGTCCGCCCGGGCCGTCCGGGCCGTCCGGGCCGTCCGGGCCGCATGATCGGCGTTTGTGCCCCACGGTGGTCGTGTCCGGGGCCGATTCACGACCACCCGGGGGCGCGAGCGGCGACCACGTGGGCGGCCCGAAGATCCACGAGATGCGCCTTAGGGCTGGACACCGGACCTGTCGGCCCGGAACTGGTCGATGACGACGGTGAACTGACCGTTGACCGTCACGTCAGCCAGGCCGGAGCCCAGGACGCTGACGCCGGGAAGCGCGGCGACGGCCCGGACGCAGACGACGAAGACGGCGCCCGGCTGGAGCGTCTCGGCACCGTCGCCGGGGTCGGAGTCGCCGCAGTCGGCGCCCTCGGGGGCGAACCGAAGCTGGGGTGCCGCGTCGATCCCCTGGTCCTCGAAAGCGAGCTGGGCGGCGAGCTGGGCGCGGGTGATTCCCTCTTCCTCGCTGTTCGCCGTCGAGTACGCCCTGCCGGCCTCGCGCGCCGCCTGGGTGACCGCGAACGCCGAGCTCTGCACGGAGAACAGCGCGAGGAAGAAGTAGACGAAGGGCACCAGCAGCACGACCGAGAGCCCCACGAACTCGATCATCGCCGAGCCGCCGTCCCGGCGCCGAACGTGATCGTTGCCCCCGTGCCGGGCGCGTCGACCCGTCAGACGCGGCCAGGAGAGACGCGACAGCGCGCGCCGGGCCACGGCGCCCCGGCCCACGTCAGCTCCGGCGGCGCCCCGAAGATCGCCAGATGTGTATCCGGATCCGAGTTCCGAGCCCCCGCCAGTTCGGATTCGGCTACATATCCGCCGATCAAGCCCAGCTCGCGGTGCCGCGGCCGGCTGCGCCGTCGACTCCGGCTGCACGGTCGACTCCGGCCGCGCCGTCGACTCCGGCCGCGCCGTCGACTCCGGCCGCGCCGTCGACTCCGGCCGCGCCGTCGACTCCGGCCGCGCCGTCGACTCCGGCCGCGCCGTCGACTCCGGCCGC